>Ga0325401_1002193_pt1 | contig 17178 bp, 17 predicted proteins | sample PopdelMetagenome_FD_205666 | JGI IMG/M metagenome (GOLD analysis project Ga0325401, IMG submission 205666) | Populus deltoides microbial communities from Bellville, Georgia, United States - Xylem-PdKOR-R2 | ecosystem: Host-associated > Plants > Phyllosphere > Stem > Wood/Secondary xylem | place...
TCCCGCAACGATCGGCGTGAGCACTTGGCGGCGGGCTCCGTGGGCGACAGCATCGTGGGGTGCTGAAGACACGGGTGGCACCTGCCGCCCCCGGGCTCGTCGTGCTCTGCGCGACGGCCACGCTGGCGGGCTGCGGGGCCCAGGTCCCCGACGCGCTCGAGGGGACCCGTCCGACCACGGTCGCGGTCGCGTCGCTGGACCACTGCCCGTCGAGGCCGAGCGAGGTGCCGCGCTCCGACGGCTTCGGCGGCCTGGTCGGCTCGGGTGTGCTGCCCGCCGAGTTCCGGCCCGTCCGGGTCGTCCGGTGCCGCTGGGTCCCGGAGACGGCCACCCGGGTGGTGATCGAGGAGGACCGCACGTCGTCGGTGACCCCGGCGTTCCTGGCGTCGCTCGAGCTGCCCGACCAGGTGGCGAACCCCGACAGCCACGCGGCGTGCGCCGCCGTCGCCACGAGCCTGTCGTACCTGGTCCTCGTGGACGCCGAGGGCCGGGCCGTGGTCCCGCACCTGCCCGAGGAGCCCTGCGGCGCCTCGCGGGCCGAGGTCGAGCGGGCGGTCCACGACCTGGGGCTCACGCTTGCGAGGACGTACCGGTTCGACGACCCGGTCTGACCGCGGTGCCGGTGCGGTGCTCAGCCGCGGTCGTGGAGCGTGATCTGGTACCCGTCCGGGTCGGCGAGGGTGAACGTGCGCCCGAAGGGGCCGTCGAACGGCGCCGTGACGATCCGGTGCCCGTCGGCGACCAGCGCGTCATGGATGTCCTGGGCGTCGGTGGCGTGCAGCCAGATCGCCGCGCCGACGCCCGGCTGCGGGACGGCGTCGAGGTCGGTGCCGGGCACGAGGTCGCGGACGGCGAAGGCCACGGGCTTGGTGTCAAAGACGACCGCGTGCGGCAGGCCGGCGGGGGAGCGCACGAGGCCGAGGTAGCGCTCGTAGAAGGCCTGCGAGGCGTCGAGGTCGCGCACCTGGAGAGAGATGAAGTCGGGTCCGGTCACGGGCATGGAGAGCTCCTCTGGTCGTGTCAGTTATCTGACACATAGGAGCTTATGTCAGACTCCTGACATGGGTCAAGCAGGGTCGGGCGTCGACCTCGAGACGTCGATCGGCTACCTCCTCAAGGAGGCGTCGAGCGCGCTCCGCACGGGGATGGAGGAGGTGCTGCGGCCCCTCGGCATGAACGTCACCCGCTACTCCTGCCTGGAGCTGCTCGCCCAGCGCCCGGGGCTCTCGGGCTCCGAGCTCGCGCGCGGCGCGTTCGTGACGCGGCAGTCGATGAACGTCCTCCTCCAGGCCCTCGAGGAGGAGGGCCTCGTGGCCCGGCCCGCGGAGGAGGCGGTCGGCAAGGTGATCCCGACGCGGCTGACGCCCAAGGGCCGCCGCAGCCTCGACCGGGCGACGGCGGCCGTGCGGGCGGTCGAGGTCAAGATGCTGTCCGGCCTGGACGAGGCCGGGCAGGCCCGGGCGGCCGAGGCGCTGCGGAGCATGGTCCGCGCGCTCCGGGCGTGACCACTCCCTGACCGCGTGTGCGCTCAGGGCACGAGGGTGACGATCTCCAGGCCGCGGACCGCCTCAGCCCGCGCGAGGGCGTCGTCGGGGTCGTCCAGCCCGACCGTGGTCACTGCGAGCGCGTCGAGGTCGACCAGGCCCGCCTCGACCTGGCGCCAGGTCGCGTACGCGGTCTCGTTCGACGCCATCCACGAGCCGCGCAGCGTGAGGCGCCGGTGCATGAGGTCGCCGTAGGGGATGGGCAGGTCCTGGCGCACTCCGCCGACGAGCACCATCGTGGCGTCGGTGCGCAGCACGTCGTACGCCGCCATCGTCAGGTCGCTGGTCGGTGCCGGGCCGAGGGCGTCGACCACCACGTCGGCGTCGCCGTCGAGCGCGCGGGTCAGCGCTGCCGCGTCGGTCGCCCGGTCCCCGGTCGCCGGGACGGTGATCACGCGCTGGTCGAGGGCGGCGAGGCGCTCGAGGCTCGCCCTGCTGCGGCCGTACGCGACGACCCGGCCGGCGCCGCGCGCGAGCGCGAGCAGCACCGTCGCACCGCCGAGCTGCCCGGTCGCCCCGCTCACGACGACGCGGTCGCCGGGGCCGAGGCCGCTCCGCTCCACCGCTCCGGCGGCGATGGTCAGCCACGGCAGGAACGCCAGCCGGGCGGGATCGAGGTGGTGCTCGGCGCCCGGCAGGGCCAGCAGGGTCGACGCGGGCATGAGCGCCCGCTCGGCGAAGGTCCCGGTGCGCCAGGTGCGCCGCATCGCGTCGGTGGTCTCCGTCGACCGGCCCCGACCGCCGATGCCGGTCCAGCCGAGCAGCACCTCCTCGGGCTCGGCGACGCGGCCCGACGTCAGGAACCCGCCGGACATCACCACCTCGCCCGGGCGCACGGTGTGGACGTCGTCGCCCACGGCCTCGACCACCCCGATGCCGCCGATGCCCAGGACCGTCGGCGTGGCGATGCCGCCCCGGCCCCCGGCGACGAGCACGCGCGTGTACGCGGGGACCTGCACCGCGAGCATGCGGAGGACGGCGCCCCCGCTGCGCGGTCGGGGGTCCGGGACCTCCTCCAGCCGTAGACCCTGATCCAGCGAACCCAGCACCCATGCCTTCATGAGCACGAGTCTGGGTCGGCCTCAGCCTGGTATCCAGAGCCGCTTCATACTGGTACCGGACCTACCAGCAGAGGAGCGGACCACGGACGGCCAGGGTCGGGGAGAGCTAGCGGTGTTCCTGCGCGCGCGGCGGGAGCGGACCTCACCGGTCGACGTTGGCCTGCCGACCGGCAGCCGGCGCCGGACGCCGGGGCTGCGTCGTGAGGAGCTGGCGTCGCTCGCCGGGATCAGCACCACCTGGTACACGTTCCTCGAGCAGGGCCGCGACGTGCGCCCGTCCGGCCAGGTGCTCGACGCCCTCGCGCGGGCGCTGCGGCTCGGTGACGCCGAGCGGGCCTACCTGCACGCCCTGGTGAGCGACGGCGCGGCGCCGGCGGAGAAGACCGAGGTGCTGTCGCCCGAGGTGGCCGGCGTGCCGGCGCTGGTCGAGCCCCACCCCGCGTACGTGACGGGGCGCACCTTCGACCTGCTCGCGTGGAACGACGCGGCGGTCGAGTGGTTCCGCGGGGCCTGGGAGACCGAGCAGCCCAACCTGGCCCGGTGGGTCTTCACCGACCCGGTGGCCCGGGACGTCCTGCCCGACTGGCCGCTGGTCGCCCAGGGGGTCCTGGCCCGGCTGCGGGCCAACGCGGGCCGGCACCCGGGCTCGGCCCGCTTCGCCGCCCTCGAGCGCGAGCTGCGCGCGGCGAGCCCGGAGGCCGACACCTGGTGGCCGCGCTACGACATCGCCACGAGCCAGTCCGGCGTCAAGCGCGTGCGGACGCGGACGGGCGAGGAGCGGCGGCTGGCGTACGCGTCGTTCCTCGTGAGCGACCAGCCCGACCAGGTGCTCACGATCTACTCGCCGGTCTGACGCCTCAGGCCGAGAGCGCCGCCACGACCCGGTGGAGCCCCTCGGCCAGCACGTCGTCGGCCGAGGCCAGGGAGACGCGCAGGTGGCCCTCGCCGGCCGGTCCGAACGCGCGACCCGGCGCCAGCGCGACCTGGTGGTCGACGACGAGGCGGCGGGCGAGGTCGGTGCTCGGCTCGTCGCCGGCGTACGCGAGCCAGAGGTAGAACGCGCCCGACGGCCGGGTGGCGAGGGTCAGCGCCGACTGGTCCCCGAGCTGCGCCGTGCACCGGTCGCGGCGCGCGCGGTAGGCCGCCCGCATCTCCTCGACGTGGTCCTGCGGGCCGCCGAGCGCCGCGGCGCCGGCCCACTGCGTCGGGGTGCTCACGCAGGAGAGGGTCGTCTCCTGGACCCGGCGGACGACGGGCGTGAGGGCGGGCGGCGTGCAGATGTAGCCGAGCCGGAAGCCGGTCATGGCGTGCGTCTTCGACAGCGAGAAGACGCTGACGACCTCGGGCGCCGGCCGGCCCGCCGCGCGCAGCCGCTCCGCCACGAGCGCCGCGCAGGGCTGCGGGTCGTCGAGCCACATCTCGTCGTAGCACTCGTCGGCCACCACCCACAGCCCGTGACGGGCCGCCCAGCCGAGGACGTCCCCGAGCACCGCGGCGTCGAAGCCGCCGCCGGTCGGGTTGGACGGCGTGTTGACCACGAGCACGCGGGTGCGCGGCGTGACCAGCCGCTCGAGGGCGTCGAGGTCGGGACCGGGGCGGTCGCCGGCGAGCAGCGGGTAGCCGACCGGGACCGCGCCGCAGACGACCGCGAGGGTGCCGAGGTTGGGCCAGCCCGGGTCGGGGACGAGGACCTCGTCGCCGGCGTCGAGCAGCGCCCGGTAGGTCGCGCCGAGGCCCTCGACGCCGCCCGCGCAGACGGTGACGTCGTCGGGGGAGACGCTCAGCCCGTTGACCCGGGCGACCTTGGCAGCGGCGGCCTCGCGGAGGGCGGGGATGCCCGGGGTCGGGCCGTAGCGGGTGGCCCCGTCGCGGGCCGCCTGGGCGAGCGCCTCGACGACGTGCGGCGGCGTCGGGTGCGACGGCTCGCCCATCTGCAGCTGCAGCGTGCCGGGGGTGCGCCAGGCCAGGTCGGCAACGGCGCGGATGCCCGAGGGGGCGATGGCGGCCGCGGCCGCCGAGCCGACGGTGAAGGCGCTCCCCGCAGCCTGGGGGCTCACGGGAGCGACCTCAGCGAACCGCCGTCGCACGCGATCGTGGTCCCGGTGACGTACGACGCGGCGTCCGAGGCGAGGAAGGCGACGACCGCGGCCAGCTCCTCCGGGCGCCCGTAGCGCCCGGCCGGGATCGACGCCGCGCTGTCGCGGCTGACGTCCTCCACGGGCTTGCCGGTCCGCTTCGCTGCGGCCTCGTCGAGCGAGGCCACGCGCGGGGTGGCGATCCGGCCGGGCAGGACGCCGTTGACCGTGACCCCGTCGCCGGCGACCGTGCGCGACAGCGTCTTCATCCAGGCGGCGAGCGCCGCGCGCCCGGCGTTGGAGTAGGCGAGGGTGTCGATCGGCTCGCGCACGCCGGACGACATGATCGACACGACGCGGCCCCAGCCGCGCTCGCGCATGGCGGGCAGCAGCCGGTTGGCCAGGTCGACCGGGGTGACCGCGAGCAGCTGGAACGCCGCCCGCAGGCCCTCGGCCGTGACCTCGTCCGCGCGGGCGACGGGCGGGCCGCCCGCGTTGAGGACGAGGACGTCGACGCGCCCGTACGCGGCGATTGCGGCGTCGGCGACGACCGCCGCGGCCCCTGGGTCGGAAGCGTCGGCGGCGACCGTGCGCACGGTGACGCCGGTGCCGGCGAGGTCGGCGGCGGCGGCGTCGAGCCGGGCCTGGTCGCGCGACCAGAGCAGCAGGTCGTGCCCGGCCTCGGCCAGCGCACGGGCGGAGGCGGCGCCGAGCCCGGAGGTGGCGCCGCCGACGACGGCGACCTTGCGGCCCTGCGTCGGGGTCCCGGTCACGTCGGTGGTGCTCATGCCGCCACCTCGGCCCCGAGGAAGGCGTCCACGTCGAAGCGCTCCGGCGACGGGTCGAGCCCGACCCGGGCCAGGACCTCGTCGAGCTCGGCGGTGGTGACGGCGTCGAGCCCGGCCGAGGGGACCGGCCCGCGCATCGCGCCGGAGGTCAGCGCGCCGCGGCGGCGCAGCACCTCCTTGCGGATGGCGAGGCCGTAGCCCGGCTGGCCCTCGAAGGCGATCAGCGGGAGGAAGGCGTCGAAGACGCGGGCGGCGTGCGCCCGGTCGCCGGCGGCGAGCGCGAGGCGCACGGCCCGCAGCACCTCGGGGTAGGCGAAGCCGGTCATCGTCCCGGCGGCCCCGCGCCACAGCTCGGCGTACGCGGACACGCCGCCGAGGCCGCCGTAGACGGTGAGGTCCGGGACCTTGGCCAGCAGCTTGGTGATCTTGGGCGGGGTCGGGGCGTCCTCGAGCTTGATCGCCACCGCGCCGCTCCGCTCGAGCGCCTCGACCAGCGTCGACACCGCGAGCTGCACACCCGTGGCGACCGGCTCGTCCTGCAGCAGCACCGGCAGCGGCGAGCGCCGTCCGACCGCGTCGAAGAAGGCGACGACCGTGTCGGCGTCGCGGACCAGGGGAGGGGCGGCGACCATCGCGGCCACGGCGCCGTGCTCCTGCGCCCGCGCGGCCCGCTCGGCGACCAGCGGGGCCGAGGCCGACGAGCAGCCGACGGCGAAGGGCACCTCGCCCGCACCGCGGGACACCGCGCCCAGCACCACGTCGCGCTCGGCGTCGGACAGCGAGGTGACCTCGCCCATCACGCCCAGCACGGTGACCCCGTCGACGCCCCAGCCCACGGCGGTGCGGACCGCCCGCTCCATGGCGTCGCCGTCCACCGAGCCGTCCGCCGCGAACGGCGTCGGCGCGATCCACCACGTCCCGCCCTGCAGGGCGCCCTCCCGGCCGGACCCGGCCGTTCCCGAGGCTTGCGTCATCGTCTGCTTCTCCGTCCCCATGGGGCTCAGTAGCCCCTCGTCGCGTCGTAGGTGTTGCGCAGCGGGCGTCCGCCGAGGAAGCGCCGCAGGTTGTCGATGAACAGGTCGACCAGCGCCGCGTTCTCGCTGACCAGGGTCGAGGCCGAGTGCGGCGAGACGATCACGTTCGCCATGTCCCACAGCGGGGAGGACGCCGGCAGCGGCTCGACCTCGAAGACGTCGAGCGCCGCCCCGCCCAGGTGACCGGACGCGAGCGCGTCGACCAGCGCCGCCTCGTCGACCACCTGACCGCGGGCCACGTTGACCAGGATCGCGCCGGCGGGCAGCGCGTCGATGCGGGCCCGGCTCAGCAGCCCGTTCGTCTCCTCGGTGAGCGGTGTGGCCAGCACGACGACCTCCGCCCCCGGCAGGACCTGGTCGAGCTCGTCGGTGCCCACGACGCGCGCCGCGCCGGGGACCTCGTACGTGCGCCCCGGCCGTCCGACCCCGACCACGTCGAGCCCGACGGCGTCGAGCAGGCGGACCGTCTCGCGCCCTATCGAGCCGAGGCCGACGACGACCGCGCGGCGACCGCGGACGGAGGAGGTGGCGTAGCGCTCCCAGCGGTGCGCGGCCTGCTGCGCCCGCAGGTGGGGCACGCCCTTGGCCAGGTCGAGGACGCCGCTCAGCGCGAACTCGGCGAGCGGCACGGCGTGCACGCCGGCGGCGGTGGTGAAGGTGATGTCGGTCCGGTCCAGCCCGGTGCGCGCGACGAAGCCGCCGATGCCGGCGCTCGTGGCCTGGACCCAGCGGAGCCGGGGCGCGTTGGTGGCCGTGGCGGCGGGGTCGCGCCAGTCGAAGTCGAAGGTCACGTCCGCGCCGGCGAGCAGGTCCGACCACCGCTGCGACTGCGCGGCGTCGAGGTCGGGCTTCGTCCCGCCGTGCTCGCAGGGGTAGCGGGGGACCGGCAGCAGGTCGGGCTCGAAGACGACCTCGACCTCGGGCACGGCGGAGCGCAGCCGGTCGACGAGCTCGGCCTCGAGCGGCGAGGCGATGAGGACGGTGGTTGCGGGCACGGGTTCGATGCTCCTCCTGGACGCCGGGCGTCCGGTCGACCGCGTCTCCGGGTGGCAGGAGTTCGCCGCGATCGTCGATTGTCGACCGAACGTAGACCCTCGGCGCCGGTTGCGTCCAGGGCGACGCCCCGGGCGAGTGCCCTGGTGAGAAGCCGACTCACGACCGTTACACGGACGTTTCTCAGAATCCCTTGACAGTCCTCGGCCTCGTGGAACATCGTCGATTGTCGACAACCGACGTAGATCGAACGAGGAGGACGCGTGGTTGCAGGAGCGCTGGACGGGTCGGTGGCCCTGATCACCGGCGGGGCCAACGGGCTCGGTCGGGCCATCGTCGCCGCCCTCGCCGACAGCGGCGCGAAGGTCGGCGTGCTCGACCTCTCGCCCTGCCCGCTCGACCGCCCGGACGTGCTCTCGGTCGTGGGCGACGTGGCCGACGAGGGCGCCGTGGACGGAGCGCTCGCGGCGCTCGAGGAGCGGTGGGGCCCGGCGTCGATCCTGGTGAACGACGCCGCCGACTACCCGACCGCGGGCCTGCTGGAGATGACGCCGGCCGCCTGGCGCCACGTCTTCGACGTCAACGTGACCGGGCTGTTCCTCGCCTGCCGCGCCTTCACGCAGCGCTACGTCGACGCCGGCCTCACCTCGGGCCGCATCGTCAGCATCTCCACCGGCTCGGCCAGGAGCCCGCGGCCGCGGGGGGCGGCGTACGCGTCGTCCAAGGCCGCGGTCGAGACGATCTCGGCGACGCTGGCCATGGAGCTCGGGCCGCTCGGGATCACGAGCAACGTCGTCGCTCCCGGCTACATCGACGTCCGCGGCGCCAGCGACGCCAACCCCGACCGGGCGAGCGACGAGCTGCGCGCCTCCTTGACCGCCTCGATCCCCACCGGCCGCCCCGGCCTCCCGGCCGACATCGCCAACGCGGTCCGCTTCCTCTGCCTGCCCGAGAGCGACCACGTGAACGCCGCGGTGATCGCGGTCGACGGCGGGTCGGGCGCCGGGCGGTTCCGGATGCCGGGCGAGACGAAGACCGCCGAGCCCGCCCGGGTGTCAGCGTGACGGCCCTCGCCACCGAGCTGGCGGCGACGATGCGCACGCCGCTGCTCGAGACCCGTGGCCTGAGCAAGCACTACGCGCTGCAGCGCAGCACACGGGCGTGGTTCAAGCGGGAGCCGGGCGAGGTCCTGCGCGCCGTCGACGACGTGAGCCTGTCGGTGATGCCCGGTCGCACCCTCGGCGTGGTCGGGGAGACCGGCTCGGGCAAGAGCACGCTCGGCCGGCTGGTGCTGCGCCTCGAGCGCCCCAGCAGCGGCCAGGTCCTGCTCGACGGCAAGGACGTCGCCTCCGGCGGCGGTGCGATGAGCCACCGGCTGCGCCGCGACGTGCAGGTCGTGCTCCAGGACCCGTACACCTCCCTGAACCCGCACGAGACGGTCGGCGCCGCCCTCGCCGAGGTCCTCAAGGTCACCGGGACCGTCCCCGCGGCCGAGCGCCCGTCCCGGGTGGCCGAGCTGCTCGACCAGGTCGGCTTCCCCTCCGGCTGGGCCGGCCGCAAGCCCGGCCAGCTCTCCGGCGGCGGCCGCCAGCGGGTCAGCATCGCCCGGGCGCTGGCCGTCGGGCCGCGGCTGCTCGTCGCCGACGAGCCGGTCTCCGCGCTCGACGTCTCGGTCCAGGCGCAGGTCCTGAACCTCTTCCAGCGCCTGCAGGCCGAGCTGGGCCTGGCCTACCTCTTCATCACCCACGACCTCGCGGTGCTGGAGCGGATCGCCGACGACGTCGCCGTGCTCTACCTGGGCCGCGTCGTCGAGTCCGGGCCCGCCGAGGCGATCTTCGCCAGCCCGGCGCACCCGTACACGCAGGCGCTGCTCGCCGCCGCCCCCAAGCTCGGCCGCCGCCGCACGACCACCAGCGCGGTCGCCGGCGAGCTGCCGAACCCGATCACCCCGCCCTCGGGCTGCACCTTCCACCCCCGCTGCCCGGCCGCCATGGCCGTGTGCCGCGAGGTCGTGCCGCTCCCCACCACCACCCCGGCCGGCCAGCGCGTGGCCTGCCACCTCTACCCGGGCTCCACCGCCACCCCACCTCCTGGAGGAAACGCATGACGAAGCTGCCCGCCACGCCCCGCCGCTCGCTGCGGCGGCTCCGGCTGACCGGTGCGACCGGCATCGCCGCCGCCGCACTGGTGCTCGCCGCCTGCGGAGGAGGGGGTGGGTCCTCGACCGATCCCGCCGCCTCCGCCCCGGCCGCGACGAGCGAGGTCGACACCCTCAAGATCGCCAACGGCGTCGCGATCGACACCCTCGACCCGGCCGAGAACGCGGCGAACGAGAGCATCTGGCTCGACCAGAACATCTACGCCCGCCTCGTGCAGACCGACCCCACCGGCACCAAGATCGTCCCGGACCTGGCCTCGAGCTGGGAGACCAGCGACGACGGCCTGACCTGGACCTTCAAGCTCAACCCCGACGCCAAGTTCGCCGACGGCACGCCGGTCACCGCCTCCGACGCCGCCTGGTCGATCAACCGCGCCAAGGACCTCGAGGGCGGCTGGGGCTTCCTGATCACCCCGGTCACGTCGATCACCGCCGCCGACGCGCAGACCGTGGTGATCAAGCTCAAGACCAAGCACGCCCCGCTGCTCGCCGACCTGGCCATGTACGCGTACGGGATCCTGCCGCAGAAGGCCGTCGAGGCCGACAAGGACTTCTTCAACAAGACCCCGTACGGCGCGGGCCCCTTCAAGGTCACCAAGCTCGAGCCCGACAGCAACCTGGTGCTGACCCGCAACGACAGCTACTGGGGCCCCAAGCCCAAGATCAGCACCGTCGACGTCAGCATCGTCACCAACGACAACACCCGCGTGCTGCAGCTGCAGGGCGGCCAGGTGGACGTCATCGAGAACCCGCCGGGCAACCTCGTCAAGCAGCTCCAGGCCAACCCCAAGCTGCGTGTCGACCTCTTCCCGAGCACCCGCGTCGACTTCCTCCAGGTGCCGCTGAAGTCCAAGCCGTTCGAGGACGTCCGGGTCCGCCAGGCGGTCAAGGCCGCGCTCGACCTCGACGCGATGAACACGCTCGCCTACCAGGGCAACGCGGTGCCGGCGAACACCTTCTTCCCCTACAAGATGCTCTACTGGGCCGAGTCGATCCAGGCACCCAAGCCGGACCTGGACAAGGCCAAGCAGCTGCTCACCGAGGCCGGCTTCCCGAACGGCTTCAAGACCGACCTGATCACGGTCAGCGGTGACGCGGCCGGCCAGGCGCAGGCCGTGGTGATCAAGGACGACCTGGCCAAGGTCGGGATCGACGTGACGATCCAGTCCTACGAGCAGTCGACCGCGTACACCAACGAGCGCTCGGGCACGAACGGCCTGGGTCTGCGCTACTGGACGAACGACATCATCGACCCCGACGAGGTCGCGACCTTCGGCGCCGACATCAAGGGCGGGGCGAACACGTTCAGCTCCTACTGGGGCGACGAGGCCACGACCAAGGCGATCAACGACGCCCGCTCGGAGACCGACGAGACCAAGCGCGCGGAGCTCTACGAGCAGGTCCAGCAGACGATCGCCGACCAGGCGCCGTTCATCCCGCTGGCCTACGCCCCCTTCCGCTACGCCTCCGGCTCGTGGGTCAACGGCTTCCAGGTCTCCCCGCTCGGCAACTACAACGACTCGCTGCTCTCGCTCACGGTCGGAAGCCACTGAGCATGCGCAACCTCGGCCTGAGCTGGACCCGGCTGGCGAACCTGGTCCCGGTGCTGTTCGGCATCACGCTGGTGAGCTTCGTGCTCATCCGCCTGGTGCCGGGCGACCCGGCCACCCAGATCCTCGGCAACCGCTACACGCCCGAGGCGGCCGAGCAGATCAGGAACTCCCTGGGCCTGAACGACTCGATCCTCACCCAGTACGGGATCTTCCTCCGCTCGGCCCTCACCGGGTCGTTCGGGGAGTCGTACCAGTACCACCGCCCGGTCGGCGAGATCCTCGTCGACCGGGTGGGGCCCTCGCTGCTGCTGGTCGCCGTCACCGCCGTGCTCTGCACCCTCATCAGCCTCCCGCTCGGGGTGCTGGCGGCGGTCAAGCGCGGCGGAGCGGTCGACCAGGGCACGCGGGTGTTCTTCACCCTCGGCTACGCCCTGCCGGCCTTCCTCATCGGGATCGTGCTGATCCTGGTCTTCGGGCTCAAGCTGGGGTGGTTCCCGATCGGCGGCTACGGCACCGGGCTGGCCGGGCACCTCTACCACCTGGTGCTGCCGGCGGTGACGCTCGCGATCCCGTTCTCCACGGTGCTCGTGCGCTCGCTGCGGGCCAGCACGATCACGGTGCTCGAGTCCGACTTCGTCACGATCGCCCGCCTGAAGGGCATCTCCGGCTGGTCCGTCCTGGCCCGGCACGTGCTCCGCAACGCGATCGCGCCCGTCGCCGTCGTCTTCGGCGTCAACCTCGCCTTCCTCGTCGGCGGCACGGTCGTGATCGAGAACGTCTTCTCCATCCCCGGGATGGGCAGCCTGCTGGTCGGCGCGGTCGCGACGCGCGACTACCCGGTCGTGCAGGCCGTCTCCCTCGTGCTCGCGGTCTTCGTGCTGCTGGTCAACGTCCTCACCGACGTCGTCCACCGGCTCCTGGACCCCCGACTCTCCGTGGCGGTGACCCGATGACCACCCTCGTCGACCCGGCCCAGCTGGGCGGCGTCCGCCTGAGCCGGGCCCGCTGGCTGCGGCTGCCGCTGCCCAAGGCCCTGCGCGGGCGCTTCTCGCTCGTCGCCGGGATCGTGCTGCTCGCCGCGATCGCCGTGATGTGCCTCGGCGCGCCGCTCTTCACCTCGGCCTCGCCGATCGACATCGACCCGCTCAACCCGCTCGCCCCGCCCGGGCCCGGGCACCCGCTGGGGACCGACGCGTTCGGCCGGGACCTGTGGGCCCGCGTGCTCTACGGCGGGCGCTACGACCTCGCCATCGCCTTCGGCGCGACGATCGTCACCCTCGTCGTCGGCACGGCGATCGGGATGCTCGCGGCGTACGTCGGCGGCTGGGTGGAGTCGGTGATCATGCGGGTCGTCGACCTGTTCTTCGCCTTCCCCTTCATCGTCCTGGTGATCGCGATCGTCGCCTCGCTCGGCCCGAGCCTGCGCAACATGTTCATCGCGCTGTGGGTGGCGAGCTGGGTCGGCTACGCCCGCATCGCTCACGGCCAGACGCTGGCGGCGCGCCGCTACGGCTACGTCGTGGCGGCCAACGTCCTCGGCTACTCCACACCGCGGGTGCTGCTGCGCCACGTGCTGCCCTCGGTCGCGCCGCTGGTGATCGTCTTCGCGATGGTCGACGCGGTCGGCAACGTGCTGCTCGGCGCCTCGCTCGGCTTCCTCGGCATCGGCGTGCGCCAGCCGACGCCGGAGTGGGGCTCGATGATCTCCGAGGGGCAGGCCTACATCCTGTCCAACTGGCAGCTCTCCCTCGTGCCGGGCATCGCCCTGGTCGTGCTCGGGGTGGCCTTCAGCCTCCTCGGCGACGGGCTCGCCGACGTCCTGCGGGCCGAGCAGTGAGCGCCGCGACGCCCGGGCCCGCGCTGGCCCCCGACGAGCGCGTCGGCATGCCCGAGGCCGAGGAGATCGTGCCCGCGCCGGCCGACCCCCGCGAGCCGGGCGACGTCCTGCTCGAGGTCCGCGACCTGCGGGTCAGCATCCCGACGCCCGCCGGGCCGGTGCACGCCGCCGACGGGGTCACGCTGACCCTGCGCCAGGGCGAGGTCCTCGGCGTGGTGGGGGAGACGGGCTCGGGCAAGAGCGTCACCTGCCGCGCGCTGCTGGGGCTGCGCCCCACGCCCAAGACCGAGGTCACCGGCACCGTCGCCTACCCCAGCCTCGGGGTCGACGACATCACCGGCCTGCCGCCGCGCCGGCTGCGCCGGCTGTGGGGCCGGCACGTGGCGATGATCCCGCAGAACCCGATGACCTCTCTCGACCCGGTCAAGCGGATCGGCGACCAGGTCGCCGAGGCGCTCGGCGACACGGTCAAGGGCGCGGCGGCCCGCCGCGAGCGGGTCATCGAGTTGCTGCGCCAGGTCGGGCTCCCCGCCCCCGAGCGGCGCCTCGAGGCCTTCCCGCACCAGTTCAGCGGCGGGATGCTCCAGCGGACGCTCATCGCCATCGCCATCGCGCAGAACCCGGCGATGCTCGTCGCCGACGAGCCGACGACCGCGCTCGACGTGCTCATCCAGGACCAGATCCTCGGGCTGCTGCTCTCGCTCCAGCGCGACCTCGGCACCAGCCTGGTCCTGGTCAGCCACGACCTGTCGGTGGTGTCGCAGGTCTGCGACCGCGTCGCCGTCATGTACGCGGGGCAGGTCGTCGAGATCGCCGACACCGCGACGCTGCTGACCCAGCCGCGCCACCCGTACACGCGGGCCCTCATCGGTGCGCTGCCCAGCGCCGTGGCCCGTGACGAGCCGCTGCGCGTCATCCCCGGCGCACCGCCGCCCCTCGTGGGCCTCGGCCCGACGTGCCGCTTCGCCGCCCGCTGCGAGCTGCACGAGGCGGCCTGCGACGAGTGGCGCACCGAGCTGCTCGCCGTGGGCGCCCCCACCCGACCCGACTCACACCACAGCCGTTGCCGCCGCGCCGACGAGCTCGACGCCGCCGCAGCACCCCCGACCACCCCGAAGGACCAAGGAGAACAACGATGACTTCCTCCGACAAGCAGACGCTGAACATCGGCGTCGTCGGCACCGGCCGCTGGGCCACCCGCTCGCACATCCCCGGCTGGCAGCGCGACCCGCGCTGCCGCGTGGTCGGCCTCGCCGACGTCGACCGCGACCTGGTCAAGGCCGCCGGCGACCAGTTCAAGGTCGACCGGGTGACCGACGACTACCGCGAGCTCGTCGAGGACCCCGACATCGACGTGATCGACGTCGTCACCGGCGACGCCATGCACTTCGAGGTGACCATGGCCGCGCTCGAGGCGGGCAAGCACGTGCTCTGCGAGAAGCCGGTCAACCACGACTACCACGAGGTCGTCCGCGCGGCCGACCTCGCCGCGAGCAAGGGCCTGAAGACCAAGCTCGGCTTCACGTTCCGCTACGCGCCGGCCACGATGTACGCCGCCGAACTTATCAAGCAGGGCTTCGTCGGGACGCCGTACATGATCAACGCGTACGAGCAGAACAGCCAGTGGCTCGACCCGATGAACCCGCTGCGCCAGCAGAACGACCCGAGCGACCCCGACCGCATCCAGGTGGCTTCGATCGAGGGCTACGGCGCCCCGGTGATCGACATCATGCACTGGTGGATGGGCGCGCCCATGACCTCGGTCGTGGGCACCATGCGCAACTTCGTGCCGCGCCGGATGGTCCGCGACACCGGCCGCATGGAGCGCATGAACATCGACGACGGCGACATGTTCATCGCCGAGTTCGAGGGCGGCGGCCTGGCCTCGGTCCAGTCCTCCTTCGTCACCGTCGGCAACTTCCCCGGCATCGAGGTCCGCATCTACGGCTCCGACGGCGCGATCATCGTCCGCCTCGTCGAGGAGAACGGGATCTGCCAGACGATCAAGACCGCGACCAAGGACGAGGTCGAGTTCGTCGAGCGCGAGATCCCGGAGCGCTTCTTCCCGAACGGCGGCAGCTCGCTCGAGGCGTGGCCGTTCCTCTTCTACTCCAACCTCGTCGCCGACTTCGCCACCGAGATCCTGTCCGGCGGGCCGGAGAACCAGGGCGACTTCCGCCAGGGCGCGCTCGTGCAGCACACGATCAACGCCTTCGAGGCCTCGCACCGCCAGCGCGCGTGGGTCGACTTCCCCCTGGCCGGGACGGAGTCGTCCCAGGCCCAGACGCCCGCCGCGTGAGCGCCCACACCTGGGGCTCGCTCGACGACGCCTCCGCCCGGGCGCTGATGGAGGAGGCGCTCGCGGCGGCGACCGGCGAGGGCGTGACCTTCGCCGACGTCCGCCTCGTCGAGGCCGAGGAGGAGCGGCTCTACACCGACCTCCGCGGCGAGCTCGACGAGCGCCGCGAGCACAACGCCGGCCTCGGCGTCCGGGTGCTGCGCGACGGGATCTGGGGCTTCGCCTCGGCCCCCGTCGACGGCGCCGGCTCGGCCGCCGCGGTCGCCCGCCGGGCGATGGCCGTGGCGGGCGCCTCCACGGGCACCGCGCCCGTGAGGCTCGCTCCGCGCGAACCGACCAGCGGCACGTGGTCGGTGCCGGTCGACGTCGACCCCTTCGAGGTGCCGGCGGGCGAGCGGCACGACCTGCTGCAGCGCATCGTGTCGGCCGCCTCGGCGCCTTCCGTGGTGCGCTCGGTGACGGCCGGGCTCAACGCCAAGCGGCAGCACAAGCACTACGCCGACTCGGAGGGTTCGCGGCAGTCGCAGCACCTCGTCGAGAGCGGCGCGATGCTGCTCGCCGTCGCGGCGGACGAGCGTGGCGCCCAGCGGCGCAGCTTCCCGAACTCGTTCCACGGCAACACCGCCGCGGCCGGGTGGGAGTACGTCCTGGGCCTCGGGCTCGAGGACGAGGCCACCCGGGTGGGGGAGGAGGCGGTGGCGCTGCTCGGCGCGCCGCAGGCCCCCGGCGGCACGGCCGACGTGGTCATCGGCCCGGCCCAGCTCGCGCTGCAGATCCACGAGTCCGTCGGGCACGCGCTCGAGCTCGACCGGATCCTCGGCGACGAGACCAACTACGCCGGCCGCTCGTGGGTGCAGCCCGAGGACATCGGGACGCTGCGCTACGGCTCGCCGGCGATGACCATCGCCGCGGACCCGACCATGCCCGGCACCCGGGGCAGCTTCGCCTTCGACGACGAGGGCACGCCCGCGTCGCGGCACCTGCTCGTCGAGGACGGGATCCTGCGCGACGTGCTGTCGAGCCGGGACGCGGTCGCGCGGCACGGCGGCGGCGCGGGCTCGGGAAGCGACTGGCCGGGCGCCGCCCGCGCCGACGGCTGGGCCTGGCTCCCGGTCTGCTTCGCGACGAACGTCTACCTCGAGCCGGGCGAGGGTTCGCTCGACGAGCTCCTCGACCGGATGGGCGACGGCTACTACGCCGACGACAACCGCACCTGGTCGATCGACGACCGGCGGATGGCGTTCCAGTTCGGCACCGAGGCGGCCTGGGAAGTGAAGAACGGCAAGCGTGGCCGGCTGCTGCGCGGCTTCTCCTACGGCGGCCTCACCCCGCAGTTCTGGGGCTCGCTCGAGGCGGTCGCCGGGCCGGAGGAGTTCAAGGCGTACGGCATGCCCTGCGGCAAGGGCGAGCCCAAGCAGTGGGGGTTCCTGGGGCACGGCGCGTCGCCGTCGCTGTTCCGGGGCCTCTCGACGGGAGTGGCGCGATGACCGCAATTTCTTCTCCGACGACCTTCGTCGACCTGGCCGAACCCGCCGTCGGTGCCGACCGCGCCGTCGCGGCGTGCGGCGAGGCGGTCCGGGCGGCCAAGGCGGCCGGGGCGGACGAGGCCGAGGCCTTCCTGTCCGGGCGGGCCGGCGGCTACACCCGCTTCGCCGTCGACCGCGTGCACCAGCCGCAGGACGTGCACGAGCGCCAGCTCATGGTCCGCGCGGTCGTCGACGGCCGCTCGGCCCGCGTGGCCACGACCGACCTGGCCGGTGCGGCCGACGCCGGTCGCCGGGCCACCGGGCGCGCCGCCGCGCTGGCCAAGGCGGCCGGGCCGCTACCCGTGCTGCC
>Ga0325401_1002195_pt1 | contig 17176 bp, 21 predicted proteins | sample PopdelMetagenome_FD_205666 | JGI IMG/M metagenome (GOLD analysis project Ga0325401, IMG submission 205666) | Populus deltoides microbial communities from Bellville, Georgia, United States - Xylem-PdKOR-R2 | ecosystem: Host-associated > Plants > Phyllosphere > Stem > Wood/Secondary xylem | place...
CGACCTCGAGCGCGCGGCCGCCGACGGCGCCGAGCGCGCGGTCGCCGACGACGGCGGGGGCCCGGGCGTCGTCGTCCCCCGGCCCCGGCCGACCCCCCGTCCCCGGCCGACCCCGCACGCCCGCACGCCCGAGCCCCGCCGCCCGGCCGCCGACGAGGGCGGCCCGCTGGTGGTCCCCCCGGCACCCGGCGCTGCCCCGGTGCCCGACCCCGACGACGCCGGCACCGTCGACGACGGCGTCCCCGATGCCCCCGAGCCCCCCGAGGCGCTGCCCGCGCAGCCCGAGGGAGAGGAGCAGGTGGCCGTCTGGGCGCTGGTCGAGCGGGCGCAGGCCGGCGAGGCCGACGCGTTCGGCGCCCTCTACGACCGCTACGCCGACATGGTGTTCCGGTACCTCTACCACCGGGTGGCCGACCGGCAGACCGCCGAGGACTTCACCAGCGAGACGTTCGTGCGGGCGCTGCGGCGCATCGACTCGCTGTCGTTCCAGGGCCGCGACGTCGGGGCGTGGCTGGTGACGATCGCCCGCAACATCGTGCGCGACCACGTGAAGAGCAGCCGGTTCCGGCTCGAGGTCACCACCGCCGACATGCGCGACGCCGACCGGGCCACCGACGGCCCGGAGGACGCCGTGCTGCAGGGGCTGACCAACGCCGAGCTGCTGGCCTGCGTGGCACAGCTGGGCGACGAGCAGCGCGAGTGCATCGCCCTGCGGTTCCTGCAGGGGTTGTCGGTGGCCGAGACCGCGGCCGCCATGGGCAAGAAGGACGGCGCCATCAAGGCCCTGCAGCACCGGGCCGTGAAGCGGTTGGCCGCGCTGCTGCCGGAGGGTCTGCGATGACCCGCCCGGGTGGTGCGGCAAGTTACCTGCCGGTACCCCGTATCGGGGCGCCCCGGCTGTCGTTGACCGCGCTGACACGACCCGTCGGGCCGGTCGCGGTGCACGGGGGACGGGGACGACGGTGAACGACAGGGACCTGGAGGAGGCGCTGGTCGGGCGGCTGCGGCTGCTCTCCCGCGACGAACCCGACCTCGGCGTCGACGTCCGGGCCGCCCAGCGCGCCCGACTGGTGGCCATGGCTGCCGTGCGCACCCCGGCCACCCGGTCGCCGGAGGCCCGGCCCGCACGCTGGCGCCGGCTGCTGGCCCCCCGGGCCGACGACGCCCCGCCGGCCCGCTGGCGCACCCGGCTCACCGCCGGGCTGGTCGGCGCGGCCATGACCGTGGGTGCGCTGTCCGGGCTGGTGGCGGTGGCGCAGGGTGCCGAGCCCGGCGACCTGCTGTACGGCCTCAAGCGCGGCAGCGAGCAGACCCAGCTCGCGCTGGCCTCCGACGCCGACCGCGGGCTGACCCTGCTGGGCTTCGCCTCGACCCGGCTCGAGGAGCTGACCGAGCTCACCGGCGCCGACCCCGGGGCCATGCCGGCGGCCACCGTGCCGGGCATGCCGGTGGCGGCCGGCGCCGACGCGGGCACCGTGGTCGACCTGCTGGCGACGATGGACCAGCAGACGACCGACGGTGCCGCGGCCCTCACCGCGACGGCGGTGCCGGCCCGCGACGCCGCAGCCCTGGCCCTGCTGGCCGGGTGGGCGCAGACCCAGCGCACGGGGTTGGCCGGGTTGTCGGTGCCCGCCGGTGCCGAGCAGTCCCTCGCCGGGTCGCTGGCGCTCGTCGACCGGGTCGCGGCCCGTGCCGCCGACCTGCAGACCGCCCTGACCTGCCCGGACGGCGCAGCCGACGCCGGCACCGACGCGCTGGGGCCGGCGCCCGGCGCGTGCCTGCCGGCGCCCGCCACCGCGGGTTCGTCGGCGCCGAGCACCGGGGCCCCGGCGACGACGGCGGGCCCCGGCACCTCCTCCGGCCAGGCGCCGGCGACGACCGCCCCGGGCACGCCCGTCGCCCCCACCGCCGGCCAGCCCGGTGGCGGGACGGGCGCCGGCGGGGGCGCGGCGAGCACCGGCGGCGGTGCCGGCGGTGGCGGCGGGGCGGTCACCACCGCGCCGGCGGTCCCGACGGTGCCCCTGCCGCTGCCCACGACGGGGGCCCCGACCACTCCCCCGCTGGTCGACGTCCCGCTCCCCCTGCCGTCGACGACGATCTGCGTCGGCGGGCTCATCTGCGTCGGCGGCTGATCCACCAGCACCGGGAGCAGGGCCGCCGTCGCGCCGACCGGCAACGGCTAGGGTCGGGCGCGCCGGGCAGGGGCCGGCGGGGCGTCGAGACGAGGGGGCCACGAGTGGTTCGAGTGCCGTTCCGCGGCCGCCGTGCGCGCACCCCGGGGCCCCTGGACGACGAGGAGACCCGCGCCGTCGTCGCCGGCGAGGCCTCGGCGGCCGCCGCGGAGGTGCAGACCCCGCCGGCCGTGCAGCCCGACCTCACCGGTGCCGCGTTCTTCGACTGCGACAACACGATGATGATGGGCGCCTCGCTGTTCTGGTTCGCCCGCGGGCTGGCCGCCCGCAAGTACTTCACCGGCCGCGACGTCGCCTCCTTCATCTGGCAGCAGGCCAAGTTCCGGGTGGCCGGCACCGAGTCCGCCGTCGACATGCACACCGTGCGCGACAACGCCCTGGCCTTCATCGCCGGCCGCTCGGTCGAGGAGATCTCCACCGCCGGCGAGGAGATCTACGACGAGCTGATGGCCGACCGCATCTGGGCCGGCACCCGCGTGCTGGCCCAGCAGCACCTCGACGCCGGCCAGCGGGTCTGGCTGGTCACCGCCACCCCCATCGAGCTGGCCTCGGTCATCGCTCGGCGGCTGGGTCTCACCGGCGCCCTGGGCACGGTCTCGGAGATCGTCGACGGCAAGTACACCGGGCGACTGGTCGGCGAGATGATGCACCACGAGGCCAAGGCCCAGGCCGTGCGCGCCCTGGCCGAGCGCGAGGGCCTCGCCCTCACCCGCTGCACCGCCTACAGCGACTCCTCCAACGACCTGCCCATGCTGTCGCTGGTGGGCACCGCGGTGGCGGTCAACCCCGACGCCGAGCTGAAGGCGGTCGCCCGCTCGCGCGGCTGGGTGGTCAAGGACTTCCGCACCGGCCGCAAGGCCGCGCGCATCGGCGTCCCGACCCTGGGCGCGGCCGCCGTCGGCGGGGGCGCGGTCAGCGGCCTGCTGGCGCTGCGCAGGCGCAACCGCTGGCCGTTCTGACGGGCCGGCCCGGCTAGGAGAAGACCGAGCGGCGCTGCAGCAGCAGCTGGTAGAGCGACTGCTGGATGGTCTCGCGCACCTGGTCGGTGAGGTTGAAGACCAGCATCGGGTCGTCGGCGGCGCCGGGGCCGTAGGAGGCGGTCTCGATCGGCTCGCCGAACGCGATGAACCACTTCGAGGGCAGCGGGACCGCCCCCAGCGGGCCCAGCAGCGGGAACGTGGGCGTGATCGGCAGGTAGGGCAGCCCCAGGATGCGGGCAGCGGTCTTGGCGTTGCCGATCATCGGGTAGATCTCCTCGGCCCCGACGATCGCGCAGGGCACGATCGGCGCCCCGGTGCGCAGCGCGGCGCTGACGAAGCCGCCGCGGCCGAAGCGCTGCAGCGTGTACCGCTCGCTGAAGGACTTGCCGATGCCCTTGAACCCCTCGGGGAAGACCCCGACCAGCTCGCCCTCGGTGAGCAGCCGCTCGGCGTCCTCGTTGCAGGCCAGCGTGGCCCCCAGCTTGCGGGCCATGGCGCCGATGAACGGGTACTGGAACACGAGGTCGGCGCCCAGCAACCGGAACCGGCGCGAGGCCGGGTGGTCGTCGTGCAGCGCGACGGTGGTCATGAGGGCGTCGAGCGGGATCGTGCCGGAGTGGTTGGCCACCACGAGGGCGCCACCGACGTCGGGCACGTTCTGCAGACCCTGCGTCTCGACCCGGAACCACTTCCGGAACAGCGGGCGCAGCACGGGCATGAGCAGGTGGTCGGCGAGGTCGGGGTCGAAGCCGAACTCGTCGGTCTCGTACTCACCGGTGAGCCGGCGCCGCAGGAAGTCCAGCCCGCCGGCCAGCTGCTCCTCCCAGCCGGCACCGGCCGGCGGTGCGGTGGGCTGCTCGTCGGGGCCGTCGGGGTGCAGCCGGATCACCCGCGCCTCAGGCATCGCGCACCGCCCGCAGCCCGGCCGTGCGCGGCTGCGGGCGGGTCGGGCCCGCGCCCAGGGCGCCCAGCAGACCGGCGGCGCGGCCCACCACCGAGCCCGCGGTGGCCAGCACCGCGCCGACCGCGCCGGGGTCGACCACCGGGACGACGGTGCGCCCGTAGTCGGCCAGCGCCTCGGCCGTGGTGTAGCGCGGGGTGTAGCCGAACTCCTCGCGCAGCACCCGGGTGTCGACCACCCGGCCGAAGTTCAGGAAGCGCAGCTGCTCGGGCGAGTAGTCGGTGATGCGGGCCTGCCGGGTCAGCCGGCCCAGCGGCGCCATGGCCTGCTCGGGCAGCGGCAGCGGCACCCGGCCCAGCCGGCGGATGGCCTGCGAGAGCAGCACGGTGCCGTCGGCGCCGACGTTGACGGTGCCGGCGAAGTCGCCGGTGGTGGCCTGGGCCAGGACGGCCACCGCGTCGTCCTCGTGCAGCAGCTGGACCCGGGCGTCGAAACCCAGGGCCGTGGGGACGACGGGCATGCGCAGGAAACCGGTGAGCAGCGAGTCGATGCGCGGCCCGATGAAGTTGGTGAAGCGCAGCACGGCGACCCCGACCTCGGGACGGCGGCGGGCGAAGGACCGCACGTAGCCCTCGATGTCGAGGCTGTCCTTGGCGAAGCCGCCGCCGGGCACGCGCCGGGCCTGCATCGTCTCGGTGAAGACGGCGGGGTCGCGCGGGCTGGCGCCGTAGACCGCGCTGGTGGACTTGAGCACCAGCCGGCGGACGGTGGGCACGCGCTGGCAGGCAGCGAGCAGCTGCATCGTGCCGATGACGTTGAGCTCCTTCATCGACGTGCGCCCGCCGCTCCCCCCGGGGGTGGAGCTGATGTTCATGTGCACGACGGTGTCGACCCCGGCCGCGGCGATGACCTTGCCGATGAGCGGGTTGCGGATGTCCGCGCGCACGAACTCGGTGCGCCCGAGGCGACGGAGCACCTCGGGGCGGGGGGGAACGGTGTCGACCCCCAGGACCCGCTCGATCGACGGGTCGGCGGCGAGCTCGGCCGCCAGCGCCCCGCCCAGCCACCGGCTCACACCGGTGACGAGGACGACCGCGGGCGGCACGAGCCTCAGCTCACTTCTTGTTGCGGCGCTGGACGCGCGTCTTCTTGAGGAGCTTGCGGTGCTTCTTCTTCGCCATCCGCTTGCGACGCTTCTTGATGACCGAACCCATGGTGATGCTCCCGACTCGTGGTCGCGGGGAGCCCAGGCGGTGACCGGTGGCCACGCCGGGCACCACGCGAGAGGTGTTCCGCTCGTGCGCACCGGTTCCCCGGCGACGGGGACGACGGTGCTCAGCGGTCGAGACTACCTGGTGGCCGGGCGGGGCGGCTCGCTCGCAGGGCCGGTGCCGTGCGGGGCCGCCGGCCGAGCGGCCGAGGTCCTCCTCCGCGGGGAGCCGCCGCCGGGACCCGGCGGCGGCGACCCCGTACGGAGGGCGCTGCAGTTCAGTGCTGGTGGAACGCGACGTGCTGGAACGGCCTGCTCGCAGGGACCCGCGGCGCACGGAGTGCGTCGTGGGGGGCGAGGAGGTCCTTCTGGTGCTGGTGCGATCAGGCGATGTCGGTGTAGGCGTCGCGCAGGTAGTCCTGCACGGCGCGCTCGGGCACCCGGAAGGAGCGGCCGACGCGGACGGCGGACAGCTCGCCGCCGTGCACGAGGCGGTACACGGTCATCTTGGAGACGCGCATCATCGCGGCGACCTCGGCGACGGTCAGGAAGGTGACGGCCGAGCGCTGCGGCTGGGGGGCCAGCTGCCGGTTCACCGGGGCCGCGGCCGGGTGGGCGGCGGGCACGGGGCGGGCGACCGAGGCGGCCGACACGGGCCGGCCGACGGGGCGCGGGCCGGGCTGGGCGGGGCGGACCTGGTAGGCGCGCTGGGGCATGGTCATGGTGTTTCTCCTCCGCTGTGGCGCGCATCGAGGCCGTCGGCTTCCCCACCGGCGGTCGGGTCACGTGCGTGCTGGGAGAAACGTTAGGGGCCTGGTGGGACAGAAGCGATGGGTGAAACGAACAGGCGGACCGGTCCGTCCTGGTCACTTGTCGACACGACTGCCAGTGCTCGGTTGTTCACACGGCGTGTATGACATGTCGACACGGCGACACGGCGTCCTGGTGCCGTCACATCTCCCCAACGGAGACGCCCTGGCGTTGTGCAATCACGCAGCGTGAGGCCCGCTGAGAAATTTCCGCCGGATCAGCGACCCAGCTCGACCGAGCGGTCGTGCGCGGCCTCGATCGCGGCGATCAGGGCGGCCCGCACGCCGTGCCGCTCGAGCTCGCGGATCGCGGCGATCGTCGTCCCGCCCGGGCTGGTCACGGCCTCGCGCAGCTGCACCGGGTGCTCACCGGAGTCCCGCAGCATCGTGGCCGCGCCCAGCGCGGTCTGCACGATGAGGTCGGCGGCCAGGGTGCGCGGCAGGCCGAGCAGGATCCCGGCGTCGACCATCGCCTCGACCAGGAAGAAGAAGTAGGCCGGTCCGCTGCCCGACAGCGCCGTGACGGCGTCCTGCTGCTTCTCCGGGACCCGGCGCACCTGCCCGACCGCCGACAGCAGCGCCTCGGCCTCGTCGAGGTGCGCCGGCGTGGCGTGCGCGCCGGCCGACAGCACGCTCATGCCCTCGTCGACCAGCGCCGGGGTGTTCGGCATGACCCGCACGACCGGGGTGCCGGCGGGCAGGGCGGCCTCGACACGGGCGGTGGGCACGCCGGCCGCGACCGACACGACCAGGTGGTCGGGGCCGACGTGCGGGGCCAGCGAGACCAGCAGCGCGTCGACGTCCTGGGGCTTGACGGCCACCAGCAGCACCCGGCAGGCCGCCGCCGCGGCCGCCAGGTCCATGGCGCGCACGCCGTAGCGCTCGACCAGCTGGGCGGCCCGCTCGGGGCTGCGCTCCACGACGACGATGCCCTCGGCCGCACCGGGCCGGCGGGCCAGCCCCGAGATGAGGGCCTCCCCGATCTTGCCGCCGCCCACGAGGGCGAGGCCGGGACGCTGCTGGTCGGGTGCGCTGGTCACCCGCAGGACGCTAGCGGGGCCCCCGGCCGCGGCGGTCAGCGACCGGCGAGCAGCCCGGCCGCGGGGACCACGACCAGCAGCGTGCCGGCGAACAGCAGCAGCACGAGCACCTGGGTGCGCAGCGGCCCCTGGCCGTGCTTGCTGCGCCAGAACGCGACCCCGCCGACCATGCCGGCGATGACCAGCGGCGCGGCGACGACAGCGACGTAGGGCAGCAGCTCCCACAGCACCGTGAACAGGTAGTAGACGCCGACGCCCACGGCGAGGGCGAGCACCAGCTCGCCGACGAACCGGACCCAGGCGACCGCCGTCTGCGCCGGGGTCAGCGGCTCGGCGTCCTCCTCGACCGGCAGGACCACCTTGGGGATGGGGCCGGTGGAGGGCACCGGGTCGGCGCCGGAGCGGGACCCCACGGCCCCGGCCAGCCCGGCGGTGCGGCCCGTGCGCAGCCCGGGGATGGCCGCGGTGGCGCCCCCGGGCTCGGTGGCCAGCGGCTGCTCGACGGTCGCCGGTTCGGGCTCGGGTGCGCGGCGGCGGCCGAAGCGCCCCGCGGACTTGGCGGCGGGTGCGGCCCGCGCCTCCAGCGGCGGCGGGGGCGTGCCGTCGTCGGTGCGGCGGCCGGCGACCCGCCGGTCGGCCACCCGCCGGTCGGTGTCGGGTCGTCCGGTGCCGGACGCGCCCGTGTCCGACCTGCCCGTGTCGGACCTGCCCGTGTCGGTGCTGCCCGTGGACGTGCGGCCCGTGGACGTCCGGCCCGTGGAGGTCCGGCCCGTGGACGTGGTGCCGGCGCCGGTCGTGGCTGCGCCGGGACGGCCACTCGAGTCGTCGCGGGCCTCCTTCTCGGCGCGGGTCTCCTCGACGGTGCGCCGGCGCCGGGCCGGCTTGACCGGGCCGGTGGTGCCCGGCCGGGTGCCCGCCTCGGACTCCAGGCCGTGCTCCCGCAGGATCTCGGCCAGGGAGCGGACCGAGTGGTCAGCGTCGCTCATGCGCCCTCCAACCCGTCCAACCGCCGCAGGATGATGCCCTCGCGCAGGGCCCAGGGGCAGATTGCCACGGACGGCACCCCGACCGCGCGCATCGCCGCGCGCGCCACGACCGCGCCGGCCGGCACCTGGTGCGCACGGTCGACCGACACGCCGTCGAGCTCGGCCAGCGCGGACGAGTCGATGCGCGACACGAACCCGACCAGCTGGTGCAGCCCGGCCGCGTTCAGCTGGCGGGGCACCCGCAGACCGGCCGAGTACGGCGCGGCGCCGGTGAGCCGGGCCAGGGTGCGGAAGGTCTTGGAGGTGGCCGCCACGAGGTCGGGGGCACCGGCGGCGGCCAGCCGCCGCGCGGCCGGTGCCAGCAGCCGCGACGCGTGCCCGTCGAGGGCGTCCAGGGCCCCGAGGTCGGGACGGCGCCCGGCGTGCGCAGCGGGCAGGAACCGCCGGGTCATGCGGCCCGCGCCCAGCGGCACGGACAGCGCGACGTCGGGGTCCTCGTCGATGCCGGTGGCCAGTTCGAGCGACCCGCCGCCGATGTCGAGCACCAGCAGCCGCCCCGCGCTCCAGCCGAACCACCGGCGGACGGCGAGGAAGGTCAGCCGCGCCTCGTCCTCGCCGCTGAGCACCTGCAGCTGCACGCCGGTGGCCTCGACGACCCGCTCGAGCACCTTGGGCCCGTTGGAGGCCTCGCGGATGGCGGAGGTGACGAAGGCCAGCAGCTCCTCGCAGCCGGCCTCGGTGGCCACCTCGCGGGCCCGCCGCACCGCGGCCAGCAGCGCCTTCTCCCCCGCCTTGGACAGCACGCCGTCGTCGCCGACGTGCTCGGCCAGCCGCAGCACCGACTTGTCGGAGAAGGCCGGGGTGGGGTGCGCACCGCGGTGGGCGTCGACCACGAGCAGGTGCACGGTGTTCGAGCCCACGTCGAGCACTCCCAGCCGCATGGGGAGACAGTCTGCCGGGTGCTCCCCGCCGCGTGGGCACGTGGTGCACTGGGTGGCGTGCAGGCACCGCCGGAGGAAGTCGACCCCGACCACGCGCGCGAGTGGGTCGAGTTCACCGACCCGGCCGACCCCGAGCACCGGGTGCGCGCCGACCTCACCTGGCTGACCTCCGCCTGGACCTGCGTCTACGGGCGCGGCTGCGCCGGCGTGGTCGAGGGGCGGGCCGAGGACGGCTGCTGCAACCACGGGGCCTTCTTCACCGACACCGACGACCTCGCCCGGGTCTCCGCGGCGGTCGAGGAGCTCACCGACGCCGACTGGCAGCGTCGTGGGCAGTGGGCCACCGACTGGACCGAGCCCGACACGCTCGACGAGCCCGGGGAGGACGGCGCCACCGAGGCCGCCCTGCGCACCCGGGTGGTCGACGGGGTCTGCGTGTTCAACAACCGCCCGGACTTCCCCGGCGGCGGGGGCTGCGCGCTGCACGGCCTGGCCCTGCGCACCGGCCGGCACCCGCTGGAGACCAAGCCCGACGTGTGCTGGCAGCTGCCGGTGCGCCGCGAGCAGGAGTGGGTCGACCGCCCCGACGACACCCGGGTGCTGGTCAGCTCGATCGGCGAGTTCGACCGCCGCGGGTGGGGGCCGGGCGGGCACGACCTGCACTGGTGGTGCACCGGGTCGCCGGTGGCCCACGTGTCCGCCGAGCCGCTGGTGGAGACCTACGCCGCCGAGCTCACCGAGCTGCTGGGCGCCCCGGCCTACGCCGAGCTGCGCCGGTTGACCCTGGCCCGGCTCGACCGGGGGCTGGTGGCCCCGCACCCGGCCAGCCCGGTGCCGGTGCAGCTGCACCGCCGCCGTCCCACCTGACGAGGTCGGCGGCCGTCCTGCGTCCACCGCGCGGACCGGCGCGTCCGCGCGTAGCTTCGAACACATGAGCGACGCAGACGCCCCCGTGAACTCCGGCCAGCCCGGCGACCCCACCGCCGAGAAGGACCCGCACGACTGGGTGACCGGTGACGAGCCCGCCACCGGCGCGCAGAAGAGCTACCTCTCCACGCTGGCCCAGCAGGCCGGCGAGGAGGTCCCCGACGACATCACCAAGGCCGACGCCTCGATCAAGATCGAGGAGCTCCAGGACGAGACCGGCCGCGGCAAGTAGGAGGAGGACCCCCTCGCCCCCCACGGCACGCGCCGCGCGCCGTGGGGCCCGGCGAGGGGGCCCGACGAGCTAGGACTCGAACTTGTAGCCCAGGCCGCGGACGGTCACGAGCCACTTGGGGGTCGCCGGGTCGGGCTCGATCTTGGCGCGCAGCCGCTTGACGTGGACGTCGAGGGTCTTGGTGTCGCCCACGTAGTCCGACCCCCACACGCGGTCGATGAGCTGCCCGCGGGTGAGCACCCGGCCCGAGTTGCGCAGCAGCAGCTCGAGCAGGTCGAACTCCTTGAGCGGCAGCGAGACGGTGTGGCCGTCGACGGCCACGGTGTGCCGCTCGACGTCCATGCGCACCGGGCCGGCAGTGAGGGTGGCGTCCGGGGGCAGGTCGCTGTCGCTGCCGCGGCGCAGCACCGCCCGGATGCGGGCCAGCAGCTCGCGGGCCGAGTAGGGCTTGGTGACGTAGTCGTCGGCGCCCAGCTCGAGGCCCACGACCTTGTCGATCTCGGTGTCCTTGGCGGTGAGCATGATGATCGGCACGGCGCTCTTGGCCCGCAGGGTGCGGCACACCTCGGTGCCCGACAGGCCGGGCAGCATGAGGTCCAGCAGCACGATGTCGGCCCCGCCGCGGTCGAACTCGGCGAGGGCGTCGATCCCGTTGCCGGCGACGACGGCTTCGTAGCCCTCGCGGCGCAGCATGTAGGACAGCGCGTCGGAGAAGGACTCCTCGTCCTCCACGACCAGCACTCGGGTCATGACCGTCCTCTCAGCACATCGGTCTCGGCGACGGCTGCGCGCAGCGCGTCGACGCGGTCGCGGGAGATGCCCGCGGGATCGGTGGGCGGCTCGGCGGCGGGCGGGGCGGGGGCCAGCGGGATGCGCAGCGTGAACGTCGACCCCAGGCCCTCCTCGCTCCACACCGTCACCGATCCGCCGTGGTTGGTGGCCACGTGCTTGACGATGGCCAACCCGAGCCCGGTGCCGCCGGTGGCGCTGGCGCGCGACTGGTCGACCCGGTAGAAGCGCTCGAACACCCGGGCGCGGTCGGCCCGCGGGATGCCGATCCCGGAGTCGGTCACCGCGATCTCGGCGAAGCCCTCGCGCGCCCGGGTGCCGACCGCGATCTTGGTGGCCTCCGGGGAGTAGGTGACGGCGTTGGCCAGCAGGTTGGTGACCGCGGTGGCCAGCTGCGCCTCGACGCCGAGCACGACCAGGTCGTCCTGCTCGCCCACGGCCAGCTCGATGCCCTTGGCCGCGGCGGCCAGCCGGGTGCGGTCGAGCGCCTCGGCGACGACGTCGTGCACCACGACCGGGTCGAGCTCGGGCAGCGGCTCGGCCCCCTGCAGGCGGGACAGGTCGATCAGCTCGCGCACGAGCCGGGCCAGGCGGTCGGCCTCGTGGGTCATGCGGGCCGCGAAGCGCTGCACGGTCTCGGGGTCGTCGGCGGCGCCCTGGGTGGCCTCGGCCAGCAGGGCGAGCGCGCCGACCGGCGTCTTCAGCTCGTGGCCCACGTTGGCCACGAAGTCGCGCCGCACGGCCTCGACCCGGCGGGCCTCGGTGACGTCCTGCAGGACCAGCGCCACCGGGCCGGGCTCCTGGCTGACGCCGCCCTGCACGCGCACCCCGTGCACGCCGACCATGCGCGGGCCGGTGCCGACGAGGTCGGCGGGCAGCTGCACGTCCGAGCGCCGCGGACCGACCTTGCGCACCTCGTGGGCGACCGCGACCAGGGCGGGCACCAGCAGGCGGGTGCCGCGCACGATGCCCATCGCCCGGGCCGCCGGGTTGGCCAGCACCACCGAGTCGTGCACGTCGAGCAGCACCACGGCCGGGTCCATGAGGTCGAGCAGGCGGCGGGCGAGCACCGGCTCGTCGTCGATCCGGCTGGGCGCGCCGGGCAGCGAGGTGGGCACGTGGGTGCCGTCCTCGATGGAGGGCACGGAGGGCCGGCGGGTCAGCAGACGGACGGCGAGGACGCCGACCGCACCGCCCAGGACGAGGCCGAGCGCCAGCCACAGCAGCGGGTGCACGGGGCCGATGCTAGGCCGGTCCGGGGCCCGTCCCCGACCACGGCGGGGCGGATCACCCCTCCGGGGAAGCACTGTTCACGGGCCGGTGCCCCGCCGTTCACCTGCTCGTCCCGGCACGGTGCCGTCGCGAAACCTAGGCTGTCCGCGGGCGCCCGAGCCGCAACCACACCCGGTTGCGCCGCGCCCCCGACGACACCACGTCCCCGGCGCCGGGGACGGACGATGGAGGGGCACCGTGCGGGACACCTACCGCGAAGAACTGGACGACATCACCACCAGCCTGGTGGAGATGACCAACTCCGTCGGCTCGGCCATGAGCAAGGCCACCACGGCCCTGCTGGACGCCGACGTCGCGCTGGCCGACCTGGTCATCGCCGGCGACGCGCACATCGACGCCGTCCGCGAGAACGTCGACGACCGCTGCTTCACCCTGCTGGCCCGCCAGGCCCCGGTCGCCACCGACCTGCGCTCGGTCACCACCGCCATGGCCACCGTGCAGGACCTCGAGCGCATGGGCGACCTCGCCCAGCACATCGCCAAGGTCGCCCGCATGCGCTTCCCCGACCACGCCGTGCCGCAGGAGGTGCGCCCGGTCTTCCTGGACATGGGCCACACCGCCGAGAGCCTGGTCGCCCAGGCCGGCGCGATCATCGCCAAGCGCGACATCGAGGCCGCCGTGCGCCTGGAGGCCGACGACGACCTCATGGACCGCAACCACCAGCAGCTGTTCCGCGAGCTGCTCAGCGACGGCTGGCCGCACGGCATCCAGTCGGCCATCGACATCACGCTGCTGGGCCGGTACTACGAGCGCTTCGCCGACCACGCGGTGAGCGTCGCCCGCCGGGTGGTCTACCTGGTCACCGGCGAGCGCCCCCTCCCGGTCGCCGCCGCGAGCTGAGCACATCGCGATCCTCCGGATCGCACCAGAAAGGCCCCGGGACATCGTCCCGGGGCCCTTCTGCGTCAGTCGGTGCTGGAACGGCCCCGTCGCAGGGTCCCGCCGCGAGCTCGCTCGTGGTGGGGGGCGACGGGGTCCTTCACTTCTTGCCCTGGTTGGCCACGGCCTTGATCGCCTCGGCGGCGGCCTCGGGGTCGAGGTACTGGCCGCCGGGGTTGGTCGGGCGCAGGTCGTCGTCGAGGTCGTAGCGCAGCGGGACGCCGGTGGGGATGTTCAGGCCCACCACCTCGTCGTCGCCCATGCCGTCGAGGTGCTTCACCAGCGCGCGCAGGCTGTTGCCGTGCGCGGTGACCAGCACGGTCTTCCCGGCGCGCAGGTCGGGCACGATCGAGTCGTACCAGTAGGGCAGCATCCGCACGACGACGTCGGCCAGGCACTCGGTGGCCGGGCGGGCCTCCGGGGGCAGGAAGGCGTAGCGCGGGTCGGCGTCCTGGCTGTACTCGTCGGAGGCGTCGATCGGCGGCGGCGGGGTGGCGTAGCTGCGCCGCCAGGTCATGAACTGCTCCTCGCCGTACTCGGCGAGGGTGGCGGCCTTGTCCTTGCCCTGCAGGGCGCCGTAGTGCCGCTCGTTGAGCCGCCACGAGCGGGTCACGGGGATCCACTGCCGGTCGGCCGCGGCCAAAGCGAGCTCGGCGGTGGTGATCGCCCGCTTGAGCAGCGAGGTGTGCAGGACGTCGGGCAGCAGCCCCTCGCCCTTCAGCAGCTCACCGCCCCGGGTCGCCTCGGCGCGGCCCTTCTCGGACAGGGACACGTCGACCCAGCCGGTGAAGAGGTTGGCCTTGTTCCACTCGCTCTCGCCGTGGCGGAGGAGCACCAGAGTTCCGGTCACGGCGTCCATCCTGCCCGACGGGTCAGCCGGTGAGCAGGGGCCAGGCCAGCCAGAGCTCGAAGAGCAGCGGTGGCACGAGGCCGGCCAGCAACCAGGGGCTGCGCACCCGCCGTCCGGTGCTCCACCGGACGGCGGCGACCACGGCCACGCACAGGCCGGTGCCGGCCGCTCCCCAGCCGGCCGCGGCGACGGCGTCCTCGGTGAAGAACTGGGCCAGGGCCACCTGCACCGCGCAGACCAGCAGCGGGTACACCAGGGCGGTGGCCAGCACCACGCCGGTCAGGGCGCGGGTGCGGGCGCGCAGCTCGGTCTCGTCGGCCACCGCGCGGCCTAGGTCAGCGTGCCGGCCCGCCAGCGCCGGGCCGCGGCGCCCAGCTGGTCGGCCGTGCGGGCCAGCGCCGACCCGCCGCGGGTGACCCGGTCGGCGGTGTCGGGGTCGGTGTCGTCGAGGTCGTCGGCCCGGGCGGCGCGGCCGCCGGCGACCACCCAGCAGAAGGCGGCGGCCCGGTCGAGCGCGACGTCGAGGTCGCCCTCGAACACCCCGGTGAGGACGGCGTCGGCGAGGTCGCGCACGCCGTCGGGCCCGGGCGGGTCGGCCAGCCCGGCGACCACCTCGCGGGGCAGCACCCGGCCGCGGCCGGCCTCGAACTCCCGCGCCGCGGCGACCGGGTCGCGCTGCACCCAGGCGCGCAGCAGGTACAGCCGCCACAGCGCACCGGGCAGCGAGATGGGCGGGGCGTCGGCCCACAGCTCGGCCAGCTCGTCGAGGCCCTGGTCGTCGGCGAGGGTGACCAGCCGGCGGGTGACCTCGGGGTCGTCGGTCGAGCGGGCCCGGTCGACCAGCGCGTAGGCCACCCCGCGGGCGGCCTCGGTGGTGGCGATGGGGTCGACCTCGCCGGCCAGGTGCGCGCCGATGGAGGCGCGCAGCAGGGGGCGGCGGTTGCGGCCGGCCATCGGGTCCTCCTCGTCGGGAACGGCCGCAGGGGTGCAGACGACCTCCTCCGTTGTACGTGCCCGACCGGCGGGGGGCCAGTCCGTCAGCCCCGGTTCTCGGCCTTCGTGGGGCAGAACGGGTGGCCGGCGGGGTCCAGCAGCACCCGCCAGGTCTCCCCCGGCTGCGGGTCCACCGCGGTGGCGCCCAGGCCGACGGCGGTCTCCTGCGCGGCGTCGAGGTCGGTGACGGCCAGGTCGAGGTGGAACTGCTCGCTGCCGTGTGCGTTCGGCCACGCCGGGGGCTCGTGGTCCTCGACGGTGCCGGGGCCGAGCGCGTGGGTGGGGCCCTGGAGCATCGCGCAGGCCGCCTCGGAGTGCACGACGTCCCAGCCGAGCATCGCCGACCAGGAGGTGGCGCTGGCCGGGGCGTCGGTGGGGTCAGGCGGGCCGGGAGGGGTCGCGGCCCAGGAAGCCCATCAGCCGGTCGACCGCGGGGGCGTCGCCCGGCACCGGGACCTTCGGGCCGTACTGGCCCGAGGCACGGAGGAACTCGTCCATCGGCTGCATCCCGGCCAGCAGCTCGGCGCACTCGGCCTCGTCGAGCCCGGCGTCCTGCCCCGAGGCCCGCGCCAGGTCCCAGGTGTGGAGGAGCACGTCGGTCGTGTAGAACCGGTCGACCGCCTGGCCCAGCGGCTGGGTGCCCAGGTGCTGGTGGGTGAACGGCTCGGCGGCCCGGGGCGAGTCAAGCAGCGCCTGGACGGCGGTGGCGTGCCGGTGCCAGTCCGGCGCGGGGTCACCGGTGCGCTCGACGGCCAGCACGACGTCGTCGGCGGCCAGCAGGGCCGGCAGCCACTCGACCAGGTGGCCGACCACGTCGGCCGCCGTCCAGCCCTCGACCGGTGCCTGCGTCGTCCAGTCGGCGACGCCGTCGACGACCTCGCCGAACCGGCCGGCGACGCGGGCGTGCCGCTCGGCGGCGCTCACGGGGCGGCCAGCAGCGCGTCGAGCTTGGCGTAGCCCTGGTCGACGCCGGTCTCCATGCCGCTGCGCAGCCAGGCGTCGCGGGACTCGAAGGAGTCGACCAGCGACTGGGCGTGCAGCCGGGTGCGCCCACCGCCCAGGTCCTCGAACCGCAGGGTCTCCAGGCTGACGTCCTCGGGCTGGCCCTCCCAGGTGAAGGTCTGCACGATCGTGTCGGTGCCGATGCGGTGGAAGCAGCCGCGGAAGGACCACTCCTGGCCCTCGCGCACACCGGTGAAGCGCCACGACCCGCCGTCGCGGGCGTCCCACACGTCGATGCGGGTGGCGGTGTCTTCGGGGCCGACCCACCGGGCGTACAGCTCGGGGTCGAGGTGGGCGCGCATGAGCTGCGCGACGGTGCCGGCGAAGTCGCGCGTGATCCGGATGATCGGCAGCGCGGGGTCGGCCTCGATCCTGGCCGGTGCGGCGGTGGTGGTCACGACGGTTCCTCCTGCATCTCGGCCAGGACGGCGTCCAGGCGGGTGAAGCGTTCCTCGGCGCGGCGGCGGTACCGCTCGACCCAGGCAGTCATGAGGTCGAGCACCTCGGCCTCCAGGTGCACCGGGCGGGTCTGGGCCGCACGGCTGCGGGTCACCAGGCCGGCGCCCTCGAGCACCTTGAGGTGCTTGGAGACCGCCTGGGTGGTGACGTCGTAGGGCGCGGCGAGCTCGCCGACGGTGGCGTCGGCGACGGTCAGCCGGGCGACCATGTCGCGCCGGGTGGGGTCGGCGAGGGCGGCGAGCACCCGCGAGAGCTGGTCGGCCACCGGTCCCCCTTCTGCAACCACTCGGTTGACGAGCAGAGCCTGCACCCCGGGACGTCGCTCGTCAACCGTTCGGTTGCGGACGCTTCCCGGGCAGCCAGACCAGGCAGACGACGGCGGCGACCACCGCGGAGGCCGCCGTCCCGACCGCGGTGACGTGCATGGCCTCGACGAAGGCCTGCCGGGCCGGGGCGACCAGTCCCTCGGCGTCGACCCCGGCCACCCGCACGGCCTCCAGGGTGGCGACCACCGACTGCCGGGCCTGCTCGCGCGCCGCCTCGGGCAGGACGTCGACGGCGTCGCCCAGGCGCGCGGCGTAGACCCCGGCCACGAGCGACCCGAGGATGGCCACCCCCAGTGCCCCGCCGACCTGGCGCACGGTGTTGTTCACCGCGCCGCCCGCGCCGGCCTTCTCCCGCGGCACCACGCTC
>Ga0325401_1002197_pt1 | contig 17174 bp, 8 predicted proteins | sample PopdelMetagenome_FD_205666 | JGI IMG/M metagenome (GOLD analysis project Ga0325401, IMG submission 205666) | Populus deltoides microbial communities from Bellville, Georgia, United States - Xylem-PdKOR-R2 | ecosystem: Host-associated > Plants > Phyllosphere > Stem > Wood/Secondary xylem | place...
GCATTGGACCATGGATTGGTTTTTAAGAAATCTCTGTCTCTAAAAATATATAAAGTGTAAGGGAGAGAATTAAATGAGAACAACTCCATAAACGTGTACATTTTTAATAAGAATACAGTTACACATTCATGCTCTGTAACAAAGATATTATTAGTCGAAATTACGTGGGTGTCTCGTTCCTCGAACCTCATGCGTGGACACTAATTACGTCATGTAACCATTTAATTATATATATATATATATATGTTTTTATTAATTTAGGTGTCTAGACCAGCTTGAGTGTACTTTGACTAATCCCACGGACCCTAAAGTTAACGACCATGTAAGCCTTCATTGACCATCATATTAGCAGCCATAGGGCTCGAACCTGAGATCATAGGGGGAGCAAACCCCTTAATTCTAAACTGTTATCACTGAGCCACCTACTAGATAATTATATATATAATTGAGAGAAAAAATGTTTTTTATATTTTGTATTTGAAAGAATTGAAAATCTTTATAAAACTATATATCTTGAATATATTTATTTATATATCTTAAAACGTCTATAAAAGAACGTTTTAAGAAGTAATTAATTAGATCCAATTATATTTAATAGATTATATAATTCAATCAAACTTGATTAATCATCTAGAAAAGATGTATATATATAAATATTTATAAAATTTAATGAAAGACACTTTAAAAAGCTTAAGAGAATACAACTTATGTGATGTGCATTTTTTAGCAAGTTAGCTAAATCTATTCATACGTAGACAAAGGTTTTTTTAAAAAAGTAAAGACTACCCATAATATCCATGCATGAGTTGTTTGGGAATATAATAAATATTGTTTTTTAAATTTTTTTTTTATATATTAAAATAATATATTTTTTATTTTTTAACTTTTATTTTTGATATAAACACATTAAAACGATCCAAAAACATTAAAAAAATTAATTTGAAATAAAAAAAATCAAATTTTAATAAAAAACAGGTTTAATCTCAATACTAAACAAGCAATTACTCGGAATATCTTTCCTTCAAGAAATTACAAATAACATGTTAAAAAACAAAGAAAAAAGGTATAAAGAAAAGACATTTGAAAAAGCTTAAGAGAATACAACTTATGTGATGTGCATTTTTTTTAGCTAGTTAGCTAAATCTATTCATACAAAGTTATTTCTTTTTTTTTTAAGTAAGGACTACCCACAATATCCGTGTAGTTTAAGGCGTTAGAAAATATAATAAATGTTATTTTTTAAAGTGTTTTTAATTTAAAAATGTATTAAAATAATATTTTTTTTATTTTTTAAAATTTATTTTTGACAGAAACACATCAAAACGATTCAAAAAAACTAAGAAAATTAATTTAAGACAAAAAAATCAATTTTTAATAAAAAAAAGATTTAAACTCAATATTAAACAAACAATTACTCTTCAAGAAATTACAAATAACATGTTAAAAAAGAAAAAAAGAAAGAAAGAAGGTACAGAGAAAAGGGAGGGATCGTTTTCCTTCATGAGAAATTACTAGCTACGATGAAAATCAAGAGTTGAAATTTCATCAATTTTTTTTTTTTTTTATAACAAGTTGGCCTAGCTAGGAAAGGACCTGTAAGAAGTTTCCATGGAGTGGGGTGTCCTCACGCTTGCTTGTTAACTACCGTGAGCAGCACTGCATTTAGCAAATCATACCAATTTAGCACTCCAAATCTTCTTCTTCTTCACTGTTCAAAACCAAAAAGAAAATAAATAAAAGAAAAAAACAAAACTTCTTCTTTTTCTTTCCTTTTTTTATTTATTTTTTATTTTTTAACTTTTGAACACGACAAAAAGATTAGAAAGACGGCCGACAACAGTGCATCAAGTGTTGTGGGCTCCACGAATAGCATGTTTGACTCTTAAGGAAGGAGAGCTACTTCCTAGCTAGTGCCAAAGATTTCGGCAAAGAAAATCATCTAGAAAGAAAGAGCAACGTATTTTATTTTCGTTTTTCTTTTTAAATATTAATTAAACATATTAACAAAGAAATTTAAAAAAATAACATTCACTATTCATCTAACCTATTTTCCGTTTATTCACGGTACAAATGATATGGTTGATATATGTGTTTGTTTTTGTCTTTCAAAAGTATTTTTGATAAAATTTAAAATTTTTTTATTTTTTTTATTAACTTCAAATTAATATGTTTTTAATATTTTCAAATCATTTTGAAGTGTTGATGTCAAAAATAATTTTTAAAAAATAAAAAAACATCATTAACATATATTTTAACACGAAAAACTATTTAAAAAACAACCGCAACCACATTACCAACCACGCTAAAATTATTTTCGTATATACACTCTCGTTGCTCAGTAATTGTGGCCATCAATGGACGTATCAGCCACCGACAGGCACACGCAGGTGAAGAATGGAAAATACGTAGCCAGCCAGACACCTAACCACTACATTTCATGCCCTAACTTTTTTCGTTTGTCTTTTATCCAATTTCGCCGTATTTTATTTTATTTTTTTTATGGAAAAAAAAAGCATACCATACATTCGCAATTCATAATGGGCCATGAGGATCTTCGGCCACACGTGCAAAACAACTTGTCGAGATGTGAAAGAAAACATCATGTCTTAATATATTAGTTGTATAAATCCAAATAAATAATAATTTTAGTTAACGAGTTGTTTACGAAAAGAAGGTATCCATCAGAAGATCAACTCCTAATTAATTACTCTTAATCAAGAGTGTTTAAGCGTCTAATGCAAACCACTAATTGTTCCAAGTAAATGTGATAATCAATTTTCCATAATTCTTTGTGACAAATACTATGTATCTTTATGTTTCCAAAATTGGCATTTCTTTTTACATTTTTAGGCTGTGGAAATGATTATTACTACCAGAAATATTAATGGTTGCTTCTCTAATTACCAATTACTCCTTCATTAAATTTGCTTCAATATCAATAGCCTTATGATTCAATATTTGTTTATTTATTCAATAGCTAGTAAATTACTTGTACAATATTTGTTTATTTATTTAGATTCAAAGGAGGAAGCTTTAATATAGGTTGAAAGGAGCCAAAAAAAGGTGCTCTGGACTTATTCTATTAAGTACATGTTATGTAGCACATGAGAAGGAATGGAGGCAAGGAGGCATTCTTTTGATGATCTCAGAATGGCTATGGACGTTCACAACCAGATTTAATAGTTTTGTCAACAAAATATTTTATCGGTATTTATACTAACAGTTCATTTATGATTATTTTATTGACGGGATCACGAATAAAAAACGTCTGTCAGAAAAACGCTTGTCGGTAATTTCTGATCTGTCGGTAAATCCATCGTTAATAAATTTACCGATAGCTTTACAGACGGAACATGTATAAAAAAAAGGTAAAGATAAAATTCTTAGGACAAAATTATTTGCAAATGAAATTATAAAGTGGTTATAATTATAAGATTCTTATTACATTAAAGTATTGTTCTTAAATGTTTCTGGTCAATACTCTATTAAAACTAGATATTAATTTGAATTGTTGAGACTAATACATATTGTATTTTTTCATTTATAGATGGAAATAGTTGTTCTCATAAACTGGGGTATAAGAAATATCTAAAACTATTATGTAAGTGATTGTTAGGTGACATATATATTAAACTAACGTGCATGAGAATTCCATATAGAGAGATTATTTGTGTTCATGAAAAGGCTCATGTAATAATTATATAAGTGATTCTTAAACTTGAAATCAATAAGTTATGATATATAAGGAATGTTATGGTTTGATCTTAACTACATGTTGTTTTAATCAATGATAACAAACAAGAAGATATTAGATATAACATGAACTATATAAAAATATTTGAGATTAAAAGAGGATTTATCACCCAAAATGAATTAGAAAAAATATTCTACGTGTTCTCAAATAATATTAATTATGAAATCATTGTGTAAAGTAGAATGAGATTTGAAAAAAGTTTTAAATCTTATTTAAAAATTCATTGACTAGAAGTGTTGAGAACAAACATGATTTGATAGAGCAGACACACTTCATGCTATAATGTTAAAATCATAACATTCTTGATGAGAGGATAATAATTACACCAAAAAACTGCTTATTGAAAGGTTAAGTCAAACCACATTTGACTTTTCTAACATTTAAGGGATCATGACACGTTGCTAGATGGTGCATTTAATTTTCAAATATCAATCAATTAATTATTAAATTGATAATAGATTAAATTATTTAATTTATTTAATCCTATTTTGATTAGGATTATAATTTATATTCGGGTTAACATATTAGGAACCTAATAGGTCACCCATAATAAGAACCATTGATTAAAAAAAAAATTAAACCATGATGATTAATTAAGTGGGTCTTGATCAAATAAATTTATAAAATTATATTGAAATAATATATGTGATATTATTCAAGGAGTAATTTGATATTTTATTATTTATAGGGTTATTAGAATTTCTCTATAAATAGAATCATATGCCTTATATTTTTTAGTAGAGAGAAAAACTAGGTAAGTTATAAGACATTCGTACATAAAAATACCAAAAATAAATATACAGAGTTAGTACTTAAAGGTATATCGATCAATCTCTTTTAAAATAGGTCTTAAGAGATTTTTTATTGGTGGTTCGTGTGGATTATAGTTAAAGATCAAACACTTAGATGACTTGTGGTTTGCGACAAAACAACCTTAAAGAAAATGATCAAACCTTAGAAAGAAGATTTGATCTTCAGATAATCTTCGTATAAATCATAAACGACTCTAGATTGTCTAAAAAGGTTCTAAAAACATAAAAAAAAATTAAATTATTGTTTTTATTGCATTTATATGCTTTCATGAAACCCAATAGACCACCCACCTAAACATCATGTTTTACAAGTTGATTGTATGGTTATCCATAATGAAGATAATTGTTCTCCTTGATTAACCCTAAAAGTAGACTACATGGTATACTTGCATGCTTACTCCTCACGTCATGCAAATTTATATGATTTGTGAGTTTATTAAAGATTCATGAATTATCAAGCATAACTCTAAACTAATCAATTCACTCACAAACATATAGAGATAGAAGAGGCTCACGTTCTTTCATCTGAATCTCTCACAATCTCTTACATCTTTCGTGCAAACACACACACACACCTTCAAAGGTTTTCCTCCGTCTATACTAGTACTAACTTAAACATCAAAGGATCCTCTAAGTGTATCAGGAGACTTGTTTTGAAGGTGCTTATGAAGCCCAATTTCAATGATTATCTTCAAAAATCAATTTTCAAAATTCATCAACTAACGATGTAAAGTTATAGAATTCTTTCAAGTTTGCTCTAGAATATATCAAATTTGAGTCAAATAGTATTGAAAAAATGATGGATTTATTAGGACTAATTTTCCTATTGGGATTACTTATCTTCTATCGTTCCTTTAGGGTTTAAAGCGACTAAGGTAATTGGTTTAAAAAAGCTTCAAAACTCCTGCATCATTCTACAGTACTCTTTTAATTTTACCCTTCCAAGACACTAGCAAAAGAAGTGCTTAATAAAAGTGAGTGGTGTGAAGCAAAATAGATTGGAAAATTGCAAGTGTAGATTGTAGAGGTTCTAGAAATCAAAAACAAAAGGGAATTTTTAAAATTAAAATTTCTCAATATGAAGAAAATACATGTGCCTGTTCTTTACATATTTTATTTAAAGATAATCTCCATGCCCATCATTATTTCAATATTATTTTTATTCACCATTTATTGTTAGAAAGAGTAATATTAAAATCATTTTTAAAATCCCATTGAATAATTTAATCTTTTTTTAGCTGAATTTTATTTGTCAAACGATCAAAAATCCAAGTAGAACCACTTTCACATATTTCTCGTGCAATGAGGTGAGCAGTCTAATTCACACTTTAACTCAGAGCACAGAATTTCCTTGCAATTACCAAAGAAAGATGCCTTTTTTTTCACTTAAATTTAAGTTGCTTCTATTAAAATTTTGTTTCCAAGTGGAACAACGATTTCGAGCTTTCATGGGTTGTTTGTTTCACAAAGCTTTTATTTTTATTTTTAAGTGTTTTTTTTAAATATTTTTTTAGTGTTTTATAATAATTTTGATGTGCTGAAATTAAAAATTAAGAAATTAAAAACATTTATTTCAGTAAATTTTAAAACAAAAAACTATTTTAAAATATATTTTACACCTCAGCAACAAATACTCCACAAATCAAATTCTCAGAACTAGAGGGTTAAAAGTCTTCCCCTATGTCTTTCTTTGTCGAGAAGCTATTCTTCTCATTCTAAAATGACAACTTCAATTATAAATAAATTTCTCAAAATGGAATCATATAACTTTGTCAGTCAATAATTTTATGTGTGCTTTAAATTGGTAGTCTGTCTATTCCTTCTGCACACGTATCTCTCTTTTAGAATTATTTTTCCTGGAATTTTATGCATTATTCATGAAAAATGAACATAAGATTCTGATTTATATAAAATTAAAAAAAAATCATGAACTAAATATTGAAGGTTAAAACTTAAAAAAAAATTAATAAAAAAACAAAAGAAAATTTGATTCATCCTTGGCTAACTCTCTAAACTCGTGACTCAGGTCATAAGACCAGATTAATTTTGTAGAATAAAAGGTGAAAAAAATTACAAATTTAATTCTCAAACCAATCCAATACTAAAAGGAGAAATTGAAAAAAAATCTAATTATAAAAATTATAAAAAACTTAATCAACCTAAATTAATTTATCAAACCCGCAACTCAAGTTATAAGATAGGAATAACTAAAGAAAAGAAAGAAAAAAAATATATTAAGCTCAATCCTTAATTAATATAATGTTAAAAAATAAAATTGAAAAAAAAAAGATTCCAAACAAAAAAAATTAAAAAAAGAGGTTCATAATTGACAAAAAAATACAATAAAAAGACTATTGCTATTTTGAAGAGAATGGACACATAAATAGAGAAAAAAAAATATTCTGGCTATCTTCATCTGTTTACACATGTTATACCATCGAGACGGCTCTATGGAGACGCTTCTAAAACCACCAAAGATGCAACATTGGAAGAAGCTACACATGCTGATAGAAAGCAAGCAGTTCTTGCATGTGAGATCTGCATTTCTAAACAATAAAAAAAACATTATTAAATTTAAATCTAATTAAACTTGGTTTGAAAGGATCAAATTTTGGAAATAAAAAATTCAGTAACTTAAAAAATAAGGGGCTGATCATTCTTCTACTAGTGCAATTTAGTCCCTGAATCTTTAAATAAAAAAATTAATAATCAAAACGGAAAATTTATCAAAGCAAAAGAAGAAAAAAATAGAAGTAAAACACGAATCCAGCGAGAGCACAGTATTTTTGCCATGTGATCTAAGTTTTGTTAATTAATTAATAATTAATAGGCATTATGAGATTCCTATGTCAGCATGTGGGCCCATTAGAGTTCAGACAAAAACTAGGCCGTAGCATGACGATGATGTTGAGGCGCGCAAACACCGTATAGTCAAAATCAGAGGCAATCAAAATCAAGGCTGTAAGTAATTGTGTCAACGATCATCAGTCTGTCTTTGTCAAGACAGTAGAGTAGACTACACATCGTCTATTCAGTAATTGTAGTCGAGGTTGACGTGTCCTCGTAAGGTAATGTCGTGTTGTTACGTAAGGGATTACCCCAATTCTTGGTAAATCTTGATTTGCCTTGTGAGTTTAATTTTATCTTCATTGATTTCTCAGTTTAACCTCAAAACTTAAAAGCTTGCTTTGTATTAATAAAAATAGTAAATCTTTTTTGTTATTTAAAATTTTCATTCCGTCAAAAACACAAAATATACGTAAATTTCTATTTTCTTTTAAAAGTTTATAAATCATATCAATATCATCTTAAAATAATAATTATATTGTTAAATGATGATGATGATGATAAAAAAAAAATATTATTTTTTTGTTCATTTCTTTAGGTCATAAGATATGGTTAAATTTTAAACTGTTATAACACAATTTAACCCTTTTTTTAGTCCTTAACGGTTATATGTTTTGATCACTAAATATTTTTCTTACAGTCTTATCCTCATATATTACATTCACATGGTTTTAAGTATAATAACTTATTTTGATTCACAAGCTAATTTTATAGATTAATCAACATTAACACAATGAGGATCAAATTTCACACATAAAAAACATTTTTCCTTTATCCTTTTTACTGTTCATGAGACATAAAGTTACATTTTAGTCCTTTAAGTGTTTTGATTACTGAATAGGTTCTGCTTTTTAAAATCATTTGTTTCAAAGTTTATATATATATATAAAAACTTTATGTGAGTTGAAAGGTTTTTTTTTATTCACTTTTCTCTCATACAAGAAATTTTTATTCTGCTAACGAAGTCACTCTTATAGTGACAATATTTATTTTTTTAAAAATGAATTTTATCTTTGTTTATTAAATTTTTCTCTTATTATTATCATCATTAATGTGTGCCAATTGTTTTTTTTTTTAATCATGTGTTAGGAGATGACTCCATCATTGTGAGTGAAGTTAGGCTATGACCACTTGACCTGAAAAGATCTATTAAGTGTGAGAGGTGATATTTAGGCCCATTTCAAGCATAGCATGAGAAAAGCTATAAGCCTAATTTGACATTCACCATTATTTTAAGTCTAACGTTTGTAACATTTGTATCTTGAAAGGGAGTATTAGGCCTTGTTATTTGGCTAAAGTTTCAAATCACTGTCTAAGGTTTAATAATATTTTTTTTATGAGAATACATATATCAGTTTAGCCCGACTTTAGCACGAGTATAAATGGTATTTTTATCATCAAACAAGCACAATGCCTTATAGGTTGCTTGAAACCAAATCATATGTTGAATTAAATTAAATTCATAAGTAAATTTGAATTCAATTGATAGCATATTATAATTTTTATGTTTGGAATAAAATACTAAACTATAGAATAAAATTCAATTATATTATTTAGAATACATATGGAAATAAATTAAATTAACAATATTGACTATTTTGCCTTTAATTTCAAAAATTGTTTTTGTTACATAAATTATTTCTTTTTGTTAAGATAAGCAGAAACTGTAGCTCGAATTAATATCTTCATCATCATATGCAACCTTTTATGGAGTACTCACTTTAAGCCCTCAACTCCTCTCCCTATAACACCCTTTTGAAAACTTATCTCAAAGGAGTCTTTTTGAATATGTAAGGATCTTGTTGGAGTATAAAAATCTTGCCTTTGAAGGGTTATCTGGGAGATGATTTCAATTCTTGGTCTAGGTAAAATTCAAGGAAGAGGCTTTATGCCACATTCTAGCTATACCAAGCTAGCCATTAGAAATCAAATTGAGTCTCTTTTTGGTTTCAGAGAAAGAGAGATAAATAGAAAATAAGTGAAGCAAGAAACAAATTAAATATAATAAATAATACTCAATTTAAAATTGATGAGATAAAGTTATTTTATAAAGTTATTTTGTAGGGTTTTTTAGGAGGAAAGAAAGAAGTGAGTATTTTTGGAATATTATTTTAAATTTTAATTTTAGAAGGAATTATTATAGCAAATCCGAGGTTTCTTCTCTGATTTTCTTTTACACTTTGTTTATGAACTGAATTCCATTTGGAATTCAAAGCAATATTCTTAAAATAATTTCAAACATAAAAATTGATTTAACCCTATGACTTGAATTCAATTCATAGGGTTCCAAATAGTCTATCAGGCAAGATATTTTAGGGTGATGTATATTTTTCTTTTAGCATAATAATCATTTACGTAGAACTTTGAAGATCAATTGGAGTTTCTAGTTAAAATAAAACTAGGTGGTAAGTTCTTATTTTTCATTTTTACCCTTTATTTCTCCTTGATATCGTATGCGATCTACTTTTTATATCTTATTTATATTTAAATGAAGGGTAATAACATAAAGTAATTTGAAAAAAAAAAAGAAATGACACTTTGCACTTTTTTAATTTATATGAAATGTCAAGTACAACTAAAACGTTGGGGAAAATAGAGCAATAAATTATAAAAAAAATTAAATTATAGAAAGATCATAACAAAAATATTTAAACTACAAAGTTTATGATCCGCGTTAGGCTCTTCCACTTGAAAACAAACTATTCTTAAACTTACTATAAAAATTTTAAGTTTTTCATGCCACTAATAAGTACTTCGAATCTACTTTAATCTCTTTCCAAAACCACAACTTAATCAAATTGGTTATACCAACAAAATATACTTATTAACATCAAATTTTGAAACATCAACACCTTATACGTTTGTGAAACACCTATCAAACTGCTCAAAATAAAAATTGTGTTTTTGTTCTACATATATTGAAAGTACTTTATGGACTAGTACATTACCCTAAATGGTCTGCATCCCTTGATTTATATCATTAGAATGGTTTCTATCACTTTATCCATAAGCTAAGCCAAATTTGCTTTAATATCACTTGATGCAGTAAATAGACTAAGTTTGTTATACATCAAAACCTCAAAAATAAATATAACAAACTTTTATAAAAAAAAATAAGTCAATTACCTTAATTTTTATTAATCAATTGTCTTATTGTAAAAAAAACTAACCTTTTAAATAGAAAACCAAAGAACATTAATGATTAATGGGTATATTTTATGTCAAAATTAAAGTGAGGTTCACTCTTTTTTTTTAAGGTTGAAACTATGTTAGAAGTCTTTCTTTCATAAAAGTTCATTAACATGAAATATTAATATGATTAAAACAAATTATTAGAGAAATAAAAATGGATTTAAAAAAAAACACTTGGTTGGCATGTTTCTATGTAACTTAATACCTTTTATCCCATATAAAAATAAAATGAGATTTTCTTGTAGTTTATACAATAAAAAATTAAAGAGTCATAAATAAACTTTAACAAAATAGTCTGAGTTCAACTATCATATGTGTACTCAGCTTGGGCTCGGGCACATAAAAAAATAGCGAGAATTAATTATTTACCATTTTGGTTTCAAAATGAGTATAAATAGGGGTTGACTGTGAGATACTTTGAAGACCTTTACAGTAGCTCTCTAGCCTTCTCTCTTTTCTTCGTTTTCTTTTATCTACTACCCTTTTCTATCTCTAATATAATGCTTAGGTTCTAGTTTTTTTAGATAGTTTTTAGTATTAAATTCCTTTGGTTCGTTGTTGTTTAGTAATATATCTAAACAAGAAGAAGTTATTAGAATCTTAGGAGACTCATTGCATAAAAGTCTTGTTTGCACCATATAAAGAGTAATAAAACCTTAATGACAAAGGATTGATCCTTGACAACAACAAGTAAGTATCATATATCTACACTTATTTTAAATTAACCTAAAATAGTCTTTATATGTGATAATATGCATGCTAAGATCTATCATTATTTAAGTTAAATTTTATATACTCTTTGATATGTTTTGGATAGATGCTAGGTTTCTATTTTGATCCTTATTGCAACTTTCTTAGATTATATAAATTACGTGCTATATAAATTACTATTTTCTTCTCTAATCTAATACTTAGGTTCGGATTCTTAAAAAGAGTTTTTGAGTTTTAAATTACTTTAGTTTGTTGACATTGTTTACACATAAACAATGAGAAGTTGTTGGAATTCTTGGAGACGGTTGTATAAGTGTCATGTTTGCACCGTTTCCACCAAGTAAGTTTACACATAAACAATGAGAAGTTGTTGGAATTCTTGGAGACGATTGTATAAGTGTCATGTTTGCACCGTTTACACCAAGTGATGCACAATAAAACCTTAAAGTCAGAGAATTAATTATTAGCAATAATAAATTATTTTTTATTTTTATTTTTTCTTAATATCTTCAACAAGTAATAAGTATCTTACATCTACACTTGTATTAAATTAATCTAAAATAGTCTTTATATATGACGGCATGCGATATATGATTTATTATTATTTAAATTAAATTTTATATACTCTTTGATATACTTATAGTGTATGTTATATTGCATGTTAGGCTTTTGTTAATTTTGATCCTTATTACATGTTTGTTTCCTTGATTATATAAATTGCATGCTATATAAACTAAATAATTGTGATCTTTAGTCGATCACATTTAATAATTAGGTTGTTGTAATCTCTTTGCTATATTAATTTAAAAATAACAAGGCAATGGGCACGATTATATTTTCAAGCTTATGTGAGCTATACTACTGCAGCTGTTGGTGCCACTTAAAAGACTGCAGCTGTTGGTGCCCTTTGGGATAATTTGGTAGTTTCCAAAGGATCCATCAATCATTGTCCAATTGTTTAGGAAAATTTGGTATTTTAATCTTGAATTAGCATAGTATAAAGACTGCATCATATTTGAAAGTTAATTTTTTTTTTAAAGGTTTAACGGTATTAATTTGATCTTTTATATTTTTGGAATAGTGTAAAGACTTTTATACCCTTAAAAGAAAAAAAACAAGTAAGGGTATTTCTGTGTTTTCATGTTAGTTCTTTTCAGAATTAAGGTTGTCCGAGATCAATGCGGTCTTTTAATATATTTATGAATATTATAAATATATCCATATCCTTTGAAGCAAAAAATTTAAATCTTACAATCGGTGGTCGAATTAGTGGTTGGGTTCCGGTAGATCTTTTTCTTCTACGCCCTCTTTTTTTTTTTCTCTTTTTCTTGTTCAAGAATATACGTGGAATCCTTATTTTTTTAATTATTATTTAGATTGTTTTTATTCTTTTTTTATTAATTTGTTTTTCATTGATTTATTGATTTATAATTTTCTTCTCCTAGCATTTTATTGATTTATAATTTTTCTTTGTTGTTGTTAAGGTTTATTTTCTATAGTGTTGATCCCAGGCTGACAATTTAGATCATGGATTTTTAAGGTTAACATGGATTGATTTTGATTTTTTTAGGTCCTTTATTTAAATCGTATTTTTTTCAACTTCAGCATTGAATATTTGAATTATTAGAAATTGATTTTCATGATTTTTTTTTTAATTTCCTTTCTATATGATTGACAGGTTAACCTGAGTTGACATAAATTTATTTTTTCATTGCTTTTTTATTTTTATTTTTTTTCAATTTCATCGTTGAGTATTATATTGTTTTATAATTAAGTTTCATGATTTTATTTAGTTTACTTTTGATAAAGTTACCCCAGTATCATGACTAGGTTAAAGATTTGACATGCTAACCTAGATGAACTTTGTATTTTTTACTTTTTTCCGTTGTCAATTTTTTTATCAGTTTATTTATTTTCATTATATTTTTTATTTATATTATTTAAATTAACTTAATTTATTAAACCTATTTGAGTTCTGACAAATTTCAGAATATTTTTTAGTATTTTTTAACACTTGTATTGCCTTAACTTATATATATATATATATATATTAAAAAAAGGCCAGTCCAGCGCGGAGCAACCTGCTTGTCGACTAAAAAAATCCAATAAATCTTTTTATCGTCATACTCTGTCTCTCTCCCTATTTACCCTCGGGGAGATAGAATTTATTTCGTATATATACTGTCTTCTCCCTAATTTTGACGTTCATAGTGACAGTGAAGCATCCTCATCATAACTTTTTATTTACTACTATTACTTCCAGGTTCCCCTGGATATCTACCATCCATATGATGCAGGAAATCGTGCATTCTTCGGATCTATAGTCTAGAAGAATAAAATAGTCTGTCTGTCTGTCTCTCTCTTATTTTATTTTTACTCATTTATTTTATGAATTAGAAGCCAATTCTAAGTAAACATATTTATCCAGCTTTTGATGAATTTAGTTCTCAGTTTGATCGACGAGGAGCTTTTCTTTTTTTCAGAATCCACATTATCCATCCTTCAGATCATTGAAATATATTTCATAGTCATCTATGGAAGTGGACTTCATTGTCTGGTTGTACTTCCCTGCTTTTCACCTAGCAGCATGGTGCTTTATTTCAAATTCAAGATATATATATATATATATATATATATATATATATATATATAATTAAAAGGTTATCACAGACATCTATGCTAAACTGTACAACAATGTTCAAACAATAAAAGCAGCACTCTTACTCAAAGAATCAAAATGATTCACGAACGGCAATGAAGAATTACTTTTTCCATAACTAGGTAAACAATGCGGTGAGATTGTCTTAAATGATATGCAGAAATGAGAAAAATAAATATTCATGAACTTAGTCTATAAATATAATTCTAAAGTTATTATATTTTAGGGTTAAAGCTTATTTATGAGTGCTCTCGTTTTTTATAATTTGAAAGCTAGAGAAAAAAGAGAAAATATAAGTTTTGAGTTTTTTTGAAATTTTGAATCAAAACAATTTTGTATGATACTATATACTTTTTTATTTTTTCATAATGAATTTCTCTTATTATTTTTTCCGTAGAGTATGTCTAAGTTACCGAACCAAGTAAATTACTTGTATACTCTTGTGTGAGTGGTTGTTCTTGCTATTTTATATTTATCAACTTGTCAAATGATTTGATATTCTAGAGTTGTTTTCATAATAAACTTGCATTAAAGCTTCCTTAGTAATTAGTTGGCTATTGTGATGGCATAAAAAGTAATGTTGGTGGTGAAGTTTGATGAAGAGAAATTTAATGGTAGGGTAGAAATGACTTCAATTTATGGCGTATTAAGATGTGCGGCTTGTTTATTTAAAACATTGAAAGGGATAGACAGTTTATCTAAGGAGATGGATGATGAGGAGAAAAAAATCTTATAAAATTGATACCTATTATTATTTAGCTTTGTTTGTCTCATGAGCTTTGAAGAGAGGTTATTGAGGATACTATAGCTGCTAGATTATGAACAAAGTTGAAAACTCTTTACATGACCAAATTCCTAAATAATCGATTATATTTAAAGTATCAGTTGTATACTCTCCGGATGAAAAAATATGTGCCTATTGAAGACCGACTTGATGAATTCAATAGAGTAATTTTAGATTTACAAAATATTGAACTTAAAGTTGAAGATAAGAACCAGACTTTGAATTTATTATGTTCGTTACCTTCATCTTATAAATGTTTTATTGATAATTTGTTATATGGACGAGATAGTCTTAGTTCAAAAGATGTAAAAGCTTTCTTAAAGTCTAGGAAGTTGAAAAAACAAGTGTTAAAAAGTTATAATGATGATCATGCAAAGGGTTTGATTTTGAGTGGTAGAACTAATAATAAAGGTTTGGGTACTATAGGTAAGTCTATATCAAATTCAATATCTAGAAAAATTAAGTGTTTGGGATGTCATAAAATATGACACTTTTAAAAAAATTGTTCTGAGTAGAAAGATAAAGGAAAGAAGGAAGAGAGCTCTGATATTACAAATGTTTTTAGTGAAAGGAGAATTTCTAATGATGCTAAAAGTGTTCTAGTTATATTTGCTGGTAGCTCGAGTAATAGATGGATTCTTGATTTGGCTTATACATTTCATATTTATCCTAATAAAAGCTACTACATATAAAGTTGTTAATAATACTATTTTATTAGGAGACAACAAATGACTTTATGTTATTGGTGTGACTACAATTTAAATTAAAATGTATGATGACATTGTTAGGACATTGAATGTTCAACATGTTTTAAAATTAAGAAAAATTGGGTTTTGTTTTTTAGTCTTCTCGATTTTCAAATTTATAGTTATTATAATAAATATGAAATTATGAGGATTTATAAAGGTACTCTTGTTCTTATGAAAATAAAGTTAGTTAATAGTTTCTATCATCTTCAAAGTTTGACAATTATTAATTCAACTAGTGTATCATATGTGGTTGATTTGAATAACATTTTTATTCAATTATAGAAAACAAACAGGTAATTTGGATTTCTATGATTATTGTGTATATAGTAAAAATACTTTTCAAAATGGGTTTATTGCCTGAAAATGATGAACAACTGTTTTGTTGTCTAAAAAGCATTAAATTAGTGTTTTTTAAGTGTTTTCCAATAATTTTCATATGTATATATATATATATATGTATATATATATATATATATTATTTTAATATATTTTCAATTTAAAAGCATTATACACTACAATACTAAACCCCAAGTATTAGCTTTTCAGTGTGATGGTACGGTATAATACATTGGCTAAACTGTGACTCCAAGTTTCTAACACATGAGCGACCAAGGTTATTTAAATATGTATAAATGTAGGAACATAATATATCTTGTTGGATATAGATAGATCAATTTATATATACAACCATATATTAAAAAAAAAAAAACGATGTGTACTCTATATAGATGCATCAAGTGCTACGATGGTTGCATTTCCACACGTTAGTACATTAGAATTCATTTGCGTGGTACCAAAATAATACCAAACTATATAGTACTTGAAAAGTGATAGTCCCTTTCACCATGTCTCCATCATCCAACAATAAAGCTTTCTTTTGAAGAGACGATGATCACAAAATGATAGTGAAAGTAAAGCTTTGAAAACCCATTTCTTTCCCTTCATCCTCCCCCCCCGATCGAATGATTAGGTCCTCTGCCTGGGTCTGAGCTCTTGCTTGTCTCCATGGAAAAGAATAGAATATTTCTTTGTCCCCAAAATAATTGCCTCCTGGACAACAAAGGGCATGGAAACTTCGTTCTGCCTTGTCTTGCATTGAATGCTGGAGGGCTCTTGGCTCTCTGACTCCTTCAAGGGTGTTGATATACATGCATGTAAATTTCAATTGTCAAGCTTGATCGTATGGAGAATTTATGCACCAAGAGGTTAGGTATGGCATTAAGGTTATTTTAGTGGGATAAATATAATCACATAATTGCCTTTGTTAACTTAAATTCTGGGTCATTAACTGCTGTCAACTCCTCTGTTAAGATGTATGAATTTCATGATTCCTTTGGTCCCGCATTGAGACCCTCCATGCACCCAAGCCACTAGCTTTTCAAGTCAAAAGTTGCAATTAGAGTGCCTTGAGAAGAAAATCCTTCCATGTCTAATCAAAATTCTAAGAGATAACCCTGATTAAAGTTTCATGTCCCCAGTTGATAGCAACTTTCTGATTTGACAACAATTAACCCGTTATCGAGCCCTACATTATTACATTATTACCTGCGCTGAGTTAAGGTTGAATCAAATTATTTTTTAATATATAAAAATATTTAGATATTATTAATATATTTTTAATAAAAAAAATAAAATTTTATAGGAATTGATTTGATATGATATATCT
>Ga0325401_1002201_pt1 | contig 17165 bp, 10 predicted proteins | sample PopdelMetagenome_FD_205666 | JGI IMG/M metagenome (GOLD analysis project Ga0325401, IMG submission 205666) | Populus deltoides microbial communities from Bellville, Georgia, United States - Xylem-PdKOR-R2 | ecosystem: Host-associated > Plants > Phyllosphere > Stem > Wood/Secondary xylem | place...
TATATATATATATATATAAACTGAACTAGTGTAAAGATTGACAGAAAAGGAAAAGACATTATAGACCCGGTAGCAGTTCTCTTTATCCTTTCATAAAAACCAGAGTCATCAGGTGGACAGCAAAGGTCACTGAACATGGTGGTGTTGGGTTCAATTCATGCCCCCTCCGCTTTATCTCCACTTCAAAAGATGATCGTTTCTTCTTCAGATAATAACAGCCTAGTTCTTGGAAGACGAAGAACCATAGCCTTTGGTTCCAGCGCTTTAGTACTGGCTTCCCTACTCAACTTGCACAATCCCAATTCAAACCCTCCTTTGCTTCACTCTGCTTTTGCCCAACAACAAGATGAACTTCAGCAACAAGAGGATAGAGTCGCTCACCTCTTCCAGGTTCCTCTCCCTCCCCGCCCATTTAGCTTCGGACTTAAATAATTGAGTAGGAGATTATTTTTGTTTTAGATGTGCTAATTAATGACCTTCTTAAGTTCTTGGCTGACTGACTATCAACAATGTGGTCACGGAGTTGTATGAGAAATATTTGCATCGCATGACTTGAATTTTTCCTTCATTGTTGGAGTCATTATTTGTTTATGTTCATGCTAGTGACATTTTGTAAAATTTATTATGTAGGAATCCTCACCATCAGTTGTTTTTATCAAGGACATCGAGTTAGCTAAAGTTCCTAACAGGCCTGAAGATCGGTTTATGCTTACGGAGGATGAAAATGCCAAAGTCGAAGGAACAGGTTCGGGCTTCATCTGGGATAAGTTTGGTCACATTGTATGTATGCAGTTATTCCCTTTTTATGTTATTAACTCTAAAACTTGTCTCTGGCAAATGTGATCTCTTCTTGGTTTACATGTAAATGAAATGATTAAAAGAAACTGCTTTGCCGATCAATACAAATTAGAAACTTAATTATCAGTATGTTTTACGGTGTCTATCCATCTTTTTTCATCGTCTGAAATATTTAATCTTACACATGCTTGGATTGTGCTGAAAATCACACTTTGATTCAAACCTTATCCAATCCCTTGAACATTCTTCTTGGCTTGATGAAGTTATTTCTTTTAGATCACAGGTATTAATCAGATATGCTTGAAAAATGTTGTTCTCATCTGTTACAGGTAACAAATTACCATGTTGTAGCTAAATTGGCAACAGATAAAAGCGGATTACAGTGTTGTAAGGTCTTCTTCGTTTTTAGTAATATGCATTTCTGTAATTGTAGCTTACCTTTTCTTTCCCTTGATTTTTATGATAATTCAGCTGAAATACTTTTCCTGAGAGGTCAAGTGCAGTGTCCACCATCTGAATTAAATTGCTCCTGGTCTCTTATCCTACAGGTATTTCTAGTTGATGCTAGAGGCAACAGCTTGTACAGGGAAGGCAAGATTATTGGTTTTGATCCATCTTATGATCTGGCTGTCCTTAAGGTATCGGATCGAACTTATGTGCAGTATATTTTAAACCTGCTCTTGATATATGCAGAGTACATTTTGTTTCCATGATGAAATCATTAGAAAAGTTGCAATCGAGCAAGCAATGTCAGGGAAAGTTGCATAAGCTACCTTATGATCTAGGGCCCACTTGATGTCACTATGAATATATAACATATTTCGTGTCATTCAGAAAATTCTGAATACCACATGCAATTGCCCTCACATGCTCTGATTCTGTTTTTTGAGAATGCTCTTTGCATAACCCTTCTTTTTGGTCGTCATAAAAAAAAATGAGTATATTTTGTTTTATTTATTTATTATGATTTCTAAGTAAATCTTCTTATTCTACTGTCACCTGCAGGTCGATGTTGAAGGATACGAATTGAAGCCAGCTGCTCTTGGTACTTCTAGGGAATTACATGTGGGTCAAAGTTGTTTTGCCATTGGGAATCCTTACGGATATGAAAACACACTAACAACAGGGGTAACTCCTTCATTAACATGTCTGTTATATAGATATTTTTAGGACAATGGTCAGTATCTACTTGTAAGTTCCATGACTGTAAGCAAGCATCAAATAGAAACATCCAGGGCCTTTTCATTGCAGATCAACTTTTCTATTTAGGGCATTCAAGAAGAGCAATAGTTCACTTTTCCTTTTGTGCTTGCTTAGCTATAGCCTGATGCCTTCTCTGGAATTATTATTTATATTACTAAATGTAGCATGTCATTTGGAACACATATGACAAGATATTTATCGCTGGAAATTAACCAAATAAATAATCAAAAGCATGATAATATGATATTGAGTTTCAATGATGCAGGTGGTCAGCGGCTTGGGTAGAGAAATCCCTTCACCAAATGGAAAGGCCATTCGTGGAGCTATTCAAACAGATGCAGATATTAATGCAGGTATCTTAAATTTCTTTAAATTAAACATTTTAGAATTATCCTGGTTTTAAGTTTCTAGCTCATTTATTTAAATATTTTTTTCATTACTAATTAGTAAAATGAGAGCAGGCAACTAATTTAAGGGGGCAAAATTTGGCTTCTCTTGAGTAGCCTCTGTGAGACTTAGCTTTCATTCACTTCTACTTAAACTTGCTGGCTCTTAACTTCATTAAATAGTGTTGTGGTATTGGCTTCACACTGGAAATATGTGAGGTTTTTTCAATCTATTTTTCTGTTTACGTACTTTTATTATAACTATTGGCCAAATCTTCCACTTCTAATCTATTCAACATATACAGGGAATTCAGGTGGACCATTGATTGATTCATATGGACATGTCATTGGAGTCAACACAGCAACCTTCACCCGGAAAGGTAAAATATACTTTTCAGTTCTTTTGTTTCTCTTCATTCAACCTTTTGAGCAACACTTTAATAATAAATATTACTTTTCATATATCTTAAATATGTAAATGGATCAGCGTGGACTTGGACAAACTGATTTAAAAAGGTTGTCAAGGTTGTCTTTTGTGACATCCAAAGTTGTAGGGTTCTTTAGCAGTTTCAGCAAAATCATATCTTCTCAACCCAAAGTAAAATAAAGAAAGAAAACCATGCTAATATTTTGTATGTAGTAAGGCATTTGTAGACTCAATGATAGTTGTTTTGAGCTTGTTTGTTTCTCAAATCTGCTAATGCTATTTCTCAAGTGAGAAGTTCTTGGAAGATTAAGAAAACAGGGGGAAGAACTCCCTTTTAAGAGTGTCCTTAATTCCTGGAAGAATTGTTATAAACTGGGGAGCAGGCTCTCTATCTCCAAATGATGATGTGCGTGGTTCTATTATTATTATTATTATTGCTGAAAGTAATTTTTTTCTAGCCATTGAGGTAGTCTGTTAGGAATGATGCTTTTCTCGATTGCATGTTGAAACAATAATAGCTGAGTGGAACATCTGAACTGCAAGTTGAAACAATAAGAACATTGTCCTCAACTGTATAGCAAACTGATATGGCAGTAAAAAGAAAGAAAGAATGGCAGTGCCATCATGGATTGTATAATAGGAGAACTGAATCCTTTCAGTTCAAAGTGCATAATATATAATCCAGGTTTCACATTTATTGCAGGGACAGGGGCATCCTCTGGGGTGAATTTTGCAATACCAATCGACACAGTTGTGCAATATGTACCAATTCTTATTGTTTATGGAACTCCTTATAAAGATAGGTTTTGATCTTGTTTATCTTTTGTACTTGGGAAAGACCTGGGAGTGTAAATACTGCGACTTAAGCAAGGTCATCGCTATGCAGGCAATTCCAAGCATGTGGTCATGTGTATTTTTTGGGTTTTTTTTTTTCATATGGTATATAAAACTATCTTTTTCCTCGTTGTATTGTTGATGGATTTTCTGCACTTGGCATCCACCATTTCAGTCTTGCCTTGTGAAGTGGGGAACTAGATTGTGGAATTGCAGATTTTATAACTCGACAGGAGACATCCTGACTGCTGGACGACAGCAGATTCATTTAGTGTTAGAATGACTCATGGTTTTGGTATAAAAAAACTGTATGCCCATAAAATCAAGCAATCTTAAATTTGCTGTGAGTGCATTTTCCGTCTCAAATCAGTAGGAACCCCTTCTTGTAAGAAGAGCAGGGGACAATTGTTGGATTGCAGATTTATAGATTGTTCAGTAGCTATAAAAACTTCGAAATCTGACATCCATTTCCTTCTTTTCCTTGGGACAAGACAAACAAGCACAAGGTGGCTCACATCCATAATTTTGGTTCGAAGAATCTAATCCGCTCTTTCCCTCGCCCATATTTCAACTCCACCATTCAAGTTCGATTAGGTAAATCAAATGCAGTTCATTTATAAAGTCGTTATGATTATAAAATTCATATTGCATCAAACTATTGTTCTTAAATGTTCGTGGTCAATGCTCTATTAAGACTTGATATTAATTAAAATTGAGATTAATATATGTTATTCATATTTTTTTTGTGAAAGGATGCAGTTATAATTATGAAATTCATATTGCATCAAATCATTGTTCTTAAATGTTCGTGGTCAATGTTCTATTAAGACTTGATATTAATTAAAATTATTGAGATTAATACATGTTATTATTATTTTTTTTGTGAAAGGATGCAGTTATTCTCATAAGCTGAAATATGAAAGATACCTATGACTAATATATAGGTACTTGTCGAAAAACATGTACTATAGAGCCTCATATTTAGGATACAAATTAACATATTTAAAATAATAGATAACATGAAACTAGGGAGTTTTTTTTTGTGTACATATCACAACTAAAATTTCAGTAGAATTTCCCTTAAATTTTAATGTTTTCAAATGTCAACATTATTATTCACCTATACAAATCCTAATTTTACATCAAGATCCAACATTTAGGATCATTTCAATATCCAATAAGATGAAAATAGACAACGTCTAATCTTTTAGTTTTTCTTATTATATTCCATATAATGATTTCTATACAATCATTTTATAAACTTAATATAAACAATTTGTAAAAGATTAATAAACTAAATTCCATACATTTCTATTTAAGACATAAATAGAGCAAGATTATGCAAAATACTACAACAATCCAAAGAATTTAAGTTAATGCATGCATATTTAATAATATATTTAATTACATCTCAAAAGACAATAGTGGAATTACATTACATAATAAATGTATTCTATTTCTAAATTTAACATTAAGATCTACCATCAAGAGCAACAATAAAAAAAGTTTACTGTTCAGCTCGAACTTTTGAGGATCATATAGTCAAAATAATTACAATATAAGAAATACTATTTAACAATTTGTATGTCTGTTTGGAAGAATAATTATCAAAATACATATATTATTAACCAACATTTAAGAAATTTTACATCATCAATTATCCAATGGTATCTTTACCATTAATTCTTTTATATCATTCAAATCAATTATCCCAATTATATCATTTGGATCATCTATCACTTTGATGACTCTAATTCCATTAAGGTAAATTTATCATTTAAATCCATGGTCATCAGATAAATTGACTCTTTTAGTACCATTAAGGCACTAGTCAATATTTAAATTCCTGGTCATCATATAAACTGATGCCTCTAGTACCACTAAGATACTAGTCAATATTTAATTTTTCTTTTCAATTGTTCGATAATCACATCGCACTTAATATATGCATAAACAAGCAATTAAATAATTTCAACTATTTAACAACTAGATCCTTGGACAACTTAAATGGAGGAATGCAAAACACCTACTTAGTGCCTAAGCTCTAGATACAGTCTTTTACTACTATCCCAAACCTGTAGCCTCTCTTGTTACCACAAGAATCCAAACATCTATACAACATGGACACCATTGGAAACTCATACCAAGAATTTTCCTTTTGAAATGGTAGCAGTTCATTGTCAGTTAGAATAGTCGATTAGTTCACATTAGTCCAATCAATCGGTTAACCAAATGCTATTTAATTTCATTGGTTCCCTAATGGTCAAATAAACGATCAACCAATTTGATCAACCGAAGTAGATAATAGCTAATTTCATTGTTTCTCCTATCAATCAGTTGACAAGATCATTTAGTAATCCTAAATAGTCGATTGGTTTGTGCAGCACATTAGATGTCAGTTTAGTTTCAGTTTTTTATAATTAATTCTTAATCCAATAATTTATTTCATCATATAACATAATTGAACACCAATTTCATGTCAACTTGGACAAATATTTCAGAATTATTCTCACTAATTTGGGTGAAATACCTATTTAAAGGGGAACATAATTGTTTTCTTTAATTGTTTCTCAATTCACTCATTACCCATTTCTAATTCATGTCCAAAAACATGATTCTTAAAAAAAAAAACACAACTTTAAACATTTCAACCTATAAAATTCAACTTTGTATAATATACACATTTCTTCCTAAGCTTTAAAACATATCAAAAATTAAAATTAATCATGGTGAAAGCGATCCTTACCTCTTAACCATATGAAATCACAAAGAAATTGATGAGAAATCCAAGCTTTCCTCACTTCTTTTTCTCTTTTTTTTTTTTTAACTTCTAGCACCTCCACTTCTAAGTTTATAACCCTTCCCAAAACTTGAAATCCTTTGGTTTGATAATTTAAAAAACTTCTCCAAACACTTAAACTTCCTCTCTTATGTGGTTTAATGTAAGAAAATCAAAGAAATCATGAAATTTCTCTCCATTCTTCCCTTAATGACCATTGCTCTTGGCTTTCCAGAAAAACCAAGAAAACTATTTATATGCACCAATTAATTGTTAATTACAACATTGCCATTATGTTATAACTCAAGAAGTTTTTGTTACTCGGGTATCTTGTCTCGGCGTAATTTTTACTTATCTTGCCTCAAAGTTTTTATCCATAAAACTTCATTTTAGATAATTTATAATATATATATATATATATATATATATATATATATATATATATATCTTATTCCATTATATTTTTGGGTTAATTTTCCGGCATTTCCCTAACACAATAATATTTCTAACTAGGGTTTTACATTCTCCCCACCTTTAAGAATTTCATCCTTGAAATTTCATCTGTTATATGCATCAATAGCTTGGGGTACTTCCTCTTCATTTGTTATTCTCTTTCCTAGGTCTTCCTTTTGATTTGAGAGCTTCTCCACCAAACCTTTATCCTTAAAAAAAAAAAAACACAACTTTAAACATTTCAACCTATAAAATTCAACTTTGTATAATATACACGTTTCTTCCTAAACTTCAAAACATATCAAATATTAAAATTAATCATGGTGAAAGCGATCCTTACCTTTTAACCATAAGAAATCACAAAGAAATTGATGAGAAATCCAAGCTTTCCTCACTTCTTTTTCTCTTTCTCTTTTTAACTTCTAGCACCTCTATTTCTAAGCTTATAACCCTTCCCAAAACTTGAAATCCTTTGGTTTGATAATTTAAAAAACTTCTCCAAACACTTTAATCTCCCTCTCTTATGTGATTTTATGTAAGAAAATAAAAGAAATAATGAAATTTCTCTCCATTCTTCCCTTAATAACCATAGCTCTTGGCTTTTAAGAAAAGCCAAGAAAGCTATTTATATGCACAAATTACTTGTTAATTACAACATTGCCATTATGTTATAACTCAAGAAGTTTTTGTTACTTGGGTATCTTGTCTCAGTGTAATTTTTACTTATCTTGCCTCAAAGTTTTTATCCATAAAACTTCATTTTAGATAATTTAATATATATATATATATATATATATATCTTATTCCATTATATTTTTGGGTTAATTTTCCAGCATTTCCCTAACACAATAATATTTCTAACCGAGGTTTTACATTCTCCCCACCTTTAAGAATTTCATCCTTGAAATTTCATCTCTTATATGCGTCAATAGCTTAGGGGTGCTTCCTCTTTATTTGTTATTCTCTTTCCTAGGTCTTCCTTTTGATTTGAGAGCTTCTCCACAAAACCTTTATCATAGGAATCTTCTTATTCCTATGCTCGTTGTCACTCTTATCCAACACCTTTACTAGTTTTACTTATAAGGTCAAATCTTTTTCTATTTCTAGAGGAACTTGTGGTAGTGCTCAGAACGGTTCTACTTCAACCTTTTGTTACAACAAAACATGAAACACATTATCAATCTTGGCCAATTATGGGGGTAAGGCCAACTTGTACCTACAAGACTAACCTTCTTCATAGCTTTAAAGGGTCTAATATACATCAGTGCAAACATCATTTTTTATGCCAAACCATAACATATGTTTTCAAGGGGCAACCTTTAAAAATACTTTGTCTCCAACATTGAATTTGAGAGGGATCCTTCAATTGTCTATATAACTCTTTTGTCTATCTCAACCATCTACGTTTTATTTTTTATGATCCTTACCTTATCCATGGTAACTTGCACTAACTCTGGCCCAATTAATTTTCTATTCCCAAGTTTCTCCCAGCACACAGGCATTCAACACCTTCTACCATACAAAGCTTCATAATGGGCCATTCTTACTGTAGTCTGATAGCTGTATTATAAGTAAACTCTACAAGAGATAGGTGGTCTTTTCAATTTCTTCCAAACTCCAATATACATGCTCTTAACAAATATTTCAAAGTCTAAATTGTTCTTTTCAGATTGTCCATCAATTTGAGGGTGAAAAGTCACGCTCAAGTTCGTACTAGTTCCCAGAGTAGGTTGAATGCTTATCCATAAATGATAAGCAAACCTAGGGTCTCTATCCAAAACAATCAACACTAGCACCCCATGTAACCTCACCACTTCATTCACATACATCTTTGCCAGTTTATAGACTGAGTTTATCATCTTCATAAGTAAGAAATGTGCAGATTTAGTCAGCTGATCAATAATGGCCTAAGTAGCATCATTGCCCCCTTTTTCTCTAGGTAGACCTGATACAAAATTCATTGTGATATCTTCCCACTTACATTTAGTTATCAAAAGTGGCTGTAAAATCCCAGTCGACTTTTAATATTCTACCGTCACTTGTTGACATACAACACACTTGGCCATATACTCAACCACTTCTTTTTTTTATATTCGACGACCAATAAAATTCTTTTAAGTCCCTGTACATCTTAATATTTCCTGGGTGCATAACACTTCATTTTTAAGAGCATTTTTGTCTAGTAAAATACATTCGCCTATCCATTACCACCATTCCATCCGTTAAGATCCAAAAAGGAGTCTTAATCCCTGATTCCACTTTGGTCTTGATTTTATTCACTTCAACATCTTTTTGTTGGGCCTCTATCACTTTATCCTGTAGTATAGACTACTGTTAATTAGGCCTACAAGGATCCCTCAGGTCCTACTTATAATTGGGCATTTATACTATTCAATTTTATCAGTTCTCTCTTATCACATTCCACTAGTTCATCTACCCTTGCCTTATTTTTTCGATTAAGAGCATCAACAATGATATTCATTTTTCCTGAGTGATAGTCTATTACACAACAATAATCCTTAATTAGTTCCACCCATCTCCTCTACCGCACATTTAATTTTTTTTTGTGATATCAAGTACCACAAAATCTTATGATTTATAAAAAATCTAAACCTGAGACTCATACAAATAATGTCTCTAAACTCACAAGGCAAATACTACGACAACCAACTCTAGATCATGAACTGGGTAATTAACCTTGTGTGGTTATAATTGTCTGGATGCATAGGCAATCACCTTCCCATGTTGCATTAAAAAACCCCCAATCCTTTCCTTGATGCATCACTATAGACTACAAACCCTTCGGATCCTGAAGGGAGGGTTAACACTGGGACAGTGGTAAGCCTCCTTTTTAGTTCCTAAAAGCTTTTTTCACAGTCCTTAACCATTCCCATTTAACTTACTTCCTAGTTAATCGAGTCTAAGGGGTCGCTATCGTGGAAAACCCTTCTATAAACCTTTTATAATATCTAGCTAAACCATGGAAACTATGATTTTTTGTTACATTAGTAGGTCTTTCCCACTTCAAAATAGCCCCCACCTTTCTTGGATTCATAAATACCCTTTTTCTTGATGTGACATGCCTAAAAAAGATAACTTTCTTCAACCAAATCCGCACTTACTTAGCTTGGCATATAATAGATCATCCTTTAATGTCTACAATACACACCTCAAATATTGTTCATACTCTAAGTATGGGCTAGAATGAATCAGGATATCATCTATAAACACTACAACATATTTATCTAAGTAAGGCCAGAAAACCCTATTCATCAAATCCATAAACATTACTGGAGAATTTCTTTATCCAAATGGCATTATCAAGAACTCATAATGTCAATAATGAGTCCTAAAAATAGTCTTCAATACATCTCACTGCTTGATTTTCAACCAGTAATACGTCGATCTTAAGTCTATCTTTAAAAATACTCTAGCTCCCTTCAACTAATCAAATAAATTAAATAGGTCATCTATCCTTAGACATGGATATTTATTCTTTACTGTTACTCTATTCAACTGCCGATAATCAATGTGGAGTCTAAGTGTGCCATCCTAATTTCTTACAAGTATACCAGGGCTTCTCACAACAAATTGCTTGGGTGTACAAACCTTTTACTTAACAGTTCTTGAAGTTGGATCTTCAACCCAACTAGCTCTGCATGTGCCATTCTATAGGGTGGCTAGGCTATAAGAGAGGTCCCCAATAGTATATCAATAAAAACCTCTACTTCCCTTTATAAAGGTAATCCTAGTAACCTATTTGGAAATACATTAGGGAACTCCCTTACTATAGAGAGCTGAGAAAATTTAGTTTCATCCTTTTTTGTATTTATCATATAGGCAATGTATGCCATACACCTTTTTCTCATCAACTTTTGAGCGGTTATGGATGAAATCATGCAATTCAATATGGCATTCCTTTTTTCCTTTAAACACCATTTTCTACTATTTGGTTATTGGAGAGTTACTATTTTTGCAAAATAATCCATTTGAGCAACCAATCCATTCTTAGGATCATATCAAAGTCATGTAATTCTAAAGGTATTAAATTTACTTTCATTTTATATACACCAATACTAACCCCTAACCCTATGAATACATGGTCAATGTCTAAAATTTCTCCTAAAAAGGTACTAATTATAAATCCCTTTTTTGTTTTACTAGGTTTACCCCAAGTTCTCCCATAATTTTCCTAGCTACAAATGAATGCATTGCTTTAGGATCAATCAAAGTATATACATATGAGGAATTCAATCGTAGCATACCTGCCACCATATCAGGAGCAACTCTGACCTTTTCCTGGGTCATATGGAACACTCCTCCCTGTGTTCTTTCTCTTTTAGCTCTCAAACGTCCCCTGTTATGGTTGGCCCTTAATTGTGTCGGTCTGGTAGGTATGTCTGCTGTGACAAACTACTACTGATTCTATATTAATTGTCTCTATCCTTGAGCATAATCGATAATCCTTCTAGGGCATTCCCTCTTTAAATGTCTTTTTTTACACAATAATGACATCTCCAACACAAGTACAAACAATCTCTCCATCCGTGTCCCTTTTGCCTATAAACATAATATCGACCTAGTGATGTTGGATAGTCTTCAAGATGCCTCTTCTTGTATCGGGAACAACGAGGATAAGTGATGGTTTTTTATTATACAGTCCCTCTGGCAGAACTGGCCCTCAAGTTCGATTGTCCCCTAGTTGATCCTCCATCTATACTTTGGAATTTCGTCCATTCTTGACCAGTTGTCACCGTTTCTTGACCAGAATTTCATCATTTCTTCTTAAACTGGTTAAATTATCCTAACTTACCACTATTTAAAAGAAGTGGTTTACCAGAAAAGTCAACATCCTTTCTCTTACCAACTTTATATTGGCTTGTTGGCCCTCACTACTACATGCCTCTAAGGCCAAAGCTATCTCTACCAACTCATTTGCTGTCTTGAACTACAATGCAATTAGCTCCTATTTTAAATCCTACTTGAATCTATCTCGAAGCCTCTTAATCACATGTTGTTTAGTGGGAATGTAATGTGAGGCGAACATTGAGAGATCAAGAAATCTCCTCTTTAACTCAATCACCGTCATATTTTCTTGCTTTACAGCCAAAAACTCATGTTCTTTAGCCTGCGATGATATCAAGAGTAAAATTTATTCTCAAACTCCATCTTAAAGTCATCCTAAGATATTTCTTCGATGGTTCTCATCATCTGTAAATCTCCCACCAAGTTTGTGCCTTATCTGAAAGTAGTTGAGTGGCATAATCCACTCGTAGCTCTTCTGCCACTCTTATTTGATTTAGAGTGTTTTTTAATTTCTAGTTCCATCTACATGAAATCACCACATCATGTTCTCCTAAGAAGGGTTCATAGCCCATCTCTCTCATATTCTTCACTAAACAAACTAATCCAACCATACTATCTTTGAATGTCGGGACTCTTAGGGCCACTGAGGCTGCTGGAGTTATTGCACTAGACATGTTGGCAACCATTGTTCTCACTATCTAATATATGAAAGCAAAATCAACATGAGGTATGAAGGTCCACATAAGTGTTTCAGGTGGATGTCTCACTTTTTGTCTCTCTTCCTCTAATGTCACAGGCTGTGAAATTCTAGCCTGTAATGAGGCTGAGGCATCCCTGAGTTCCACTTACTTTTTTTATCCTGATTACACCAATATTATCGGCATATACAATGTGGTATAAGCTAAGGGATCTTCCATTTGCCTTTGAACTACACAACATTTTGATTCTTTCTCTGTGCTAGAGATGGGTCAGTATTGGCTCCCTATCTAGTACGTAATATCCTAGTACATTTTAACACAAGTCATTCTTTATTCCAAGTCTACTGAACTAAAGCCAAGGCTTTGATACCAACTATAATGACCTCATATTTAGGACACAAATTAACATATTCCAAATCATAGATAACGTGAAACTAGGGAAATTGTTTTTTTTTCTACACACACACACACACACTCACACACACTAAAATCTCAGTAGAATTTCCTTTATATTTTAATGTTCCCAAATGTCAACATTATTATTCATTAGCACAAATCCTAATTTTACACAAGATCCAACATCTGGGATCATCCATTTTTTCAGCTTTCCCTCGTTACATTAAACATAATGATTTCTACATAATCATCTTATAAACCTACCATAAGCAAATTGTAAAAGATTAATGAACTAAATTCCATACATTTCTAGCTAAGACATAAAAGAGTAAGATTATGCAAAATACTATAATGATCTAGAGAATTTAAGTTAATACATCCATGTTTAATAATATATTTAATTATATCTCAAAAGACAATACTGAAATTACTGATGCAACCATATTATTTAATAGTTTCACCCACATTTAACTAGCGTTTTGCCTATGTTTTATATATAAAATGCCTTGATATTATTTTTTTTTTATGTTTTGAAGGCACTTTTGGATGAAAGATGCAAAAAGGAGTAAATTGGAGGTAATTGGTAGATTTGACCTTCAATAGATGTTTTGTGCAGAACGTGAGTTCTAGAGGTCAAAATGAAGTGATTCCAGTGGCATTAAAAAGCTAACATCCATATCTTTTTGGACATATAAGGAAAGAAAATAAAATAAGGAAGAGCATGGAAATCGCAGCCTTCAAAGTCAAATCTTGCAATATGCCAGTATTGACCTTTGGCCATTCCAACTTGAATATCTTGAGCTACAGAAATCCAATTGATGCAAACTCAATGGTTTTGGATTTCAGACTCAAATACATATCAACTCTCCAAATTTCAACAAAAAACAATGTCATATGAGGGAGATTTGATTTTCCAAAGATGACAATTGAATTCTGCCAACAAACAGTTTTGGTGAAGAAACGAGTCCAAATTACATTCAGAGGCATCTAAACTGACATTGAAGTTTTCATTTCAGCAATTTAGCTCCTTTAAGTTCAAGCTTGAAGATTTCATGCAAGGTTATTTCTCGTTTTTAGAAAAATAGTTATAAAAGTACTTAAATATAAACTGTCTATTTAAGGGAGGACTATTTTGTAAAATAGAGGCTAGGGTTTCCTAGGATATAAAAAGAATGATAAAAGAGAAGGGAGGGAGCCAACCAAGAAGAGAAAAACGTTCCCTTCATCTAAGAAACCTGAAATCATGCATTCCTTCTTCTTTTTGATTAGTTGTTCAACAAACATGTAAGGCTAAACTTTTTTTCTTGGTTGTAAGGACAGGGAAACCTTCAGATTTCAAGAACTGTGAGATCTATTTTACCTTTTCTTTTCAGTTTATATGATGAATATGTTTGTTCTCTTATGCTTATTTTTCTTATGATTGTTTATTTTAATTGCTAGAGTGGACTCTAAGTTATTATTGTAGACAATCTATTGATAAGTTTGATATCAAAACCGGAGTTGTGGTATATGAACTTGTGAAGCAACTGAGTTTAAAATTTTTAGCGGATCTACATTATTAATCTTAGAGAGAACATTCAATCAAATCAAACATAGACTGCAGACAATTATGTTTTCTTGATTAATCAATTTATCTAATTTTTAAGGCTTCTATTGAATTAAATTACTAGTGCGGACAGTGTGGTTGTTTGATGGTTAGGGTTAGTTATACGGTGGATCCGTTAACTAACCAATGTTAAGAAGACATAAATATTTAAAATATAAATTGATGTTTTGTTTCCATGACCAATTCTGATTTCTATAGGTGGATGTTTACTTGCGACAAATGTTTGTTCTCTTGATTATTTTCTGATTTTATTTAATTTCGCTTGATAGTTTTTTGTTTTTGTTTTTTTTTGCTTTAGCCTAAATAACTTCACAACCCCCCCAATTGCATATCATATAGCATAAAAATCTGACTTGAACCTTCCTTGTGGAATCGACCCCTTGCTTGCTCTATATTATCTTGTGTGTTGTGTTTTAAGGTAGAGTAATTAATTTGTGCGACCGCGACATCGCAACAATTACATTACATAATAAGTGTATAATATTCTTAAATTTAACATTAATAAAAGATGTCTACTATTTAGCTTGAACTTTTGAGGATCATGTAGTCAAAATAAATACAATATAAGAAATACAATTTAACAATTCATATGTCTAGTTTGAAGAATCATTATCAAAATACAAATATCGTTATCTAACAACTATTTTAACTGATAGTTGATTAGTACTTAAAAGTGTATTTTTATTAAGGTTTTATATCATCATTTTGCGCTTGAAGTATCAATAACTCCTTAACTAAAGTATGTTTTATAATAACAAGTCTGATAGTATAAGATACCTTTAATTTATGGTAAATGCTCATTTTAAATACAGGCCTATCACATAAATCAAAGAATTGATTGATGAGTTTAACTACTGAAATTGAGAAGACAAAGAGAGGGTTAAGCTTAGAAAAGAGATGCTGGTTAAGTCCAAACTGGAACACTGTTCAGTCATTGGGTCATATCTGGAGCTGTAGATCTTGGATTTCAATTTGGTTTATATAGATAGAAAGCTAAGACATAGGCCTAAAACATTCATGGGAGTGCAAGACTCAATTTTGTTGTTTGGAAGTCCAAATCTTAGCAACAACGGAGAAGTCGGAATCTATCTTGCAGCCCAAACATTGTTCAATGTTCAGCCCATATCTTGAGTTCTAGAAGTCCAAATGCACTGATTCATTTTTTGTTGGAAAGCTGAGACAATTTCCTAGAACTTTCATGATTTAAGTTTGTTCAAATTCTGACATTATCAATGATGTTTTGTTTAGACAAGAAGATAAGGATTGTTACCAAGTCAAGATGTGGCCACCCACTCAACAATTAGTCATCAAATCAATAGTTCTAAAGTTTGGTCTATAAAAGGAGACATTTGCCATGCATTTAGGCATCTTGGTTTTCAAATCATATTCTTGCTCTCTCTCTTTTTGTAATGCTTAAGTTTTGTTTATATTAATCTCTTGTTTATGCTTTTCATTTCCTTTCCTTTACTTAGTTAACTTATATCTTATTTATGTTCTTATCTTGTTTATTTATGTTTCTCTTCTTTATTATGTTTAGCTACGTTTATTATGTCAAGGTAAAAAGGTTACACTAATGGTGTAAGAATAAGTATAGTGTAAACTCAACATGAACTTTAATGTTTAATACTAACATGTTTTATATTTGTTATATTGTTTACTTTTAATACTTTGCTTTTTAAATGGTTAATTTAGATTTATGTTGTATAACCCTTGGTACAACAAATACTTGGCACTTTCATAGCCCAAACCGTATGGTATAACCGACACCTGTTGACATGATCAAAGAGTTGATGTCTTATCCCAAGTGTAACATCCTCCATTTCTGGGATAAAATAACAATCTCATGTCCATCGAAAAACAGAGTAGTTAGTTTTTTTTTGTATATACATATTCATGGTCTTCGTATTAACATCTACCGAAATTTCAACGGAGTCCCCCCTATGCCGGAAGGTCCCAAGACATGTAACCTGTTTACACTTCTAACAGTTTGCATCTCATAACTTAATTTCCGACCCAATTATCTTGGGGTTCAATTCCACAATTATACTCACACCTATCAACCATAATATTTATGATATGCATTATATAACAAAAACATCATTATGGATGGATAATTTAAATAAATATAATTATATAAACATGAAATATGGTTATATAAACTACAACGTTAAATTCATCCAATCAAGTTTAAACATTTATTATACAAATTAAATTATACAAACATTTTCATGTTTACAAAATACAAGGGTATACTCCCTAGAACCTAGATTTCAAGAAGGGAACATAAGCTAGGATCTACTCCTGTCGTGCATGCGATGATCCTGAAACAAAATACATATTATTGCAAGTTGAATATCACAATAAAAATAACAATATGAATATCTAATAATTTCAACAGGGTAACATGCATTCATAATTCATTTACTTCTCCCTTCTAGTTTTTTTTTGTTAAAACCTCTTCCTTATTCAAACTATTAATAACCGTTCCCTCTGTCACTATCAACCTTCATTCCAGACCTTATAAGATCAACGTGATTACTTTTGCTTATCACATTACCGATACCAATTTCACTGGTATCGTCATCACCACTCCATAGGAGTCGATATAAGGTGATCCCTTTATCCGGGATCCTAACATACACTAAATGTATACTGGCCAATACATGGTGATCCCCTTACCCGAGATCCTAACATACACTGAATGTATGCTAGCCAATACATGGAGATCCCCTTACCCGGGATCCTAACATACACTAAATGTATGCTGGCCAATACATGG
>Ga0325401_1002205_pt1 | contig 17159 bp, 12 predicted proteins | sample PopdelMetagenome_FD_205666 | JGI IMG/M metagenome (GOLD analysis project Ga0325401, IMG submission 205666) | Populus deltoides microbial communities from Bellville, Georgia, United States - Xylem-PdKOR-R2 | ecosystem: Host-associated > Plants > Phyllosphere > Stem > Wood/Secondary xylem | place...
GTTTCGGTTGATATCAACCAGTACTTGCTAGTTTTTCCTTCTGGTTTTAATGGTCAAAATGCCTCCCTACAAATTATTGTGTACCGAAATGAGATCCCTTTTCAATCATCCACTCTGTCTCAGAAAATTTCTTTCTCGCAGTTAATTGGATCGATATTTATCTTACAATCAACACTGAAATTATAACCCTGGGATCTTTCTACAAAGAGACAACGATAATGGGGTCACTATATATATAAGACATGTATGGAGCAACTGTATTGCCCCATTTCTTTATGTGCAATTGGTATGGCTGCTCGCTTAGATCACGTGTACCCAATGACGGAAATCAGACTCCCTAGGTGATTTCCATCGTAGCATTCGTAATGATATGAAGATAATGACTTACAAAAAGAAAATCGTTGACATAATAGGCACGAAAACACTTGAGTATGAGATACATAAAAACAAATCAATCTCCACAATCATAGAGTATGGTCATCATCCACGACAGAGATAATTGATTTTTAGGAAATCTCCATCATAACATGCATGGCATCAAAGTTTTTATGCATGTGCCATTCTGAATTGTCTGAGCATGCAAGGAAGAGATATAAAAAGCTTTTCTTTCTCCAGATTCATCACTGGGCCGTTTTAGCTCACCCTTGAAGGATAATGAGCATATTAATTAATGCAGTGCTCACCCTTTATTCATCAAATCTTTTGTCTGAACCAGGCAGGCAAAACAAAGGGAGTCGATGACACCTAAAGACTTGATCGCACAGTCAGAATGTGATCTTTCTCCTATGAAGTGTAACAGTGCCTTTTGCCACTATCCATGTCAACAATAAAAGCGGAATTTGCAGCACAAAACCTTTTTAAATCATTGCAAAGTTCTTGGTTAGTGATAGTTTAGCACATGCTGAGTTATTGACATCGCTATCTTTCAAAAGATCAGACAAGTAGAAAAAAGGCTTGTGCGTATTCCTAGTCTCTATAGAGCAAGAATTGAAGAAATAAAAGAACCACATCATAAATTTGCAACCAAGGAAGTAGAGATAATTCAACTCAATCAGTCAACCTTGCATCTTTATTCGAATGAAAATTCTACATCGTATCCAAAGAAAGCAAAAAATAGGAACCTGAAAAAAGAAATATGATAAATCTCATTTTGCCAAGTAAATTCAGATGAGTTGTAGACAGTTAGACATTCTGACTGCCATTAAATGGTCCTCCCTTTTGGTTTAGAGAAACATGGATGGCCCTGGCTGCTGCTACAGCTGAGTCTCCTCTCCTAACAATTTTCTCCAGCCCTTCAACTTTCTCAGACAGCAACCCAACATTCGAGTTTGTCGATTGAACCAATTTGTTTGCAGTTTCCAGGGAAGTGCATAACTGAAATAATAGCCGGAAAAAAGAAAAGAAAAAAGAAATCTTATTTTAATCCTTATTTATTGGTATCAAACCATTCAAATTCTATTAAATAATAAACTGCGCTAGAAATCACTCAAAATATATCCTTAATTAATATACGATCAGCTTTCGAACCTTAAGAGTAAGAGCAGTCCACGAGTGATCAGTTCCGTCAAGTGCTTGATTCAAGCGGTCATACTCTTCCTGTACAAAAAAAATAAAATAAAAATGTTAATAAATTAATTTTTACGTAACCCTAGCTTCCGTGTTATGTGTATGGGAATTTAAGAGAGAGAACAACCTGGAAGAGTTTGGTGAGGTCTAAGGATTGAAGGCTGTTATTTTTGGAATCAGAAACTGATGATGGAGGAGACCACCGATCAGCTGCTGCTGCGGAGACAACATCTTCTTCTTCTTCCTCCTTTTCTGCAAGATCGTTTAATAAATCTCCTATGCATAGCAGTGGCCCTCCTACTCCTTTCATCTCTCCGATCCGACGCTCTCTCTCTCTCTGTGGATTCCTTTTCTTTTCTTTTCTTTTCTTTTTCATCCCCTGAGTTTTTTGGTTTTATACATTTTACCTCAGAAGAATCACGCCGTTTCAACTCTACCCACAGACTTTACTTATTTTGAAAAACCGGGTAATATGGGAGCCCGGTACTTGAAGCGGGTGGACCGGTTATCACTTAAACCACGGAGACGAGTGCAGCGCATACTTGATACTGCACGGAAAGTAGCAGGGCCCTCTAACCCTATTTTCTCACAGATTCATCATCTTCTGGAACGGTGAAAATCTTATCAGGTAGTTTTGGAATCATTTTTTATTTTTATGGGTATCCATTAATTTTTAACAAATTTATTTTCTTCTCTTTTATGTCTTTATTGGAATTTGATAGCTTGTAGGGTTTATCACATCATCCCCATGATTTCTTCATTTTAATCAAATCAATTTTCTCAACAGAGAGAAGAACAATGGCAGCAGGGCAAGAGAATGTTAAGAACCTTGAGGAGTGCTCGGTTGCCAAGTTAGTTTCATCTTCATTTTTACTTTCGATTTGTAAATGTTTCTTTTATCGTTGATTTGATGAAATTGAAGACTTGAAAAGATTTTGATTTTCTGGGCTGATCGCTTTGGTTTCAGTTAGTTGAAAGTTTCCCTTAAGTTAGTGAGTTATACTCTCATGTGACTGCTGCTAGTTAGAGGAGTTTGCGAATGTGCATTTCCTTTTGATTTAGGCACAGTTTGATCTTTATTAGAAGGGAGAAAACTGAACATTGGACATTTGTTTGTCACACTGCTATCCTAGCCATATCTAGTATTGTACTCATGAACAGATTTGTGTCTGGTTTCTGATTTGGTCTTGGTCTTTGACTTCGATTGAGAACACCAAGTTTTATGTCTTAGTTTCATTCTAGAAGGCCATGTCCCTCAAACAACACTTACATATGAAAAATATTTATGCAAATAATATGTGCGCGTAAATTTTCTTCTCCTTCTTTATTCATTTACCTGTTGTTCCGAACAAAACTATGATGATAACTACTGAATGATCTATATCTGCAGCGCACTAGGTACATGGGTTTTCTCAGTTGCAGGAGCTTTGCTTGCGATTCCAGTTGGGATAAAACGAAAATCATTTGGACCACTGGTGTTCTTTGGTACAACAGGTACAATGCTTGATATTATAATGGGGATTACTCAATGTGAAAGAGAACACGCAGAACGCCAGGCAAAGCTACTAGAAGCCCAGAATTCTGCTGGGGATGCATCATTTACAGTAACAGGATCTGAGTCTTGATCTCGAGCTCACACAGTCGTGTACCTCATGGTTCAACTTGCTAGCCATCAGAACCTAATGCTCACACAGATGGTGGATTGGCTTCTCCTTTTTGTTACTTTGTGGTGATTCTGTATTCTGCTTCTTACAGTCCTGTTTTTCACTTTAAAATAGTTGATAATAATGTAACTTCATATTTTGATCAGCCAAGAAGACTTCATTTTTTATAAAAAGAAGGTTTTTCAAGAAGCCTTTTCATTGCTCTAAAAAAGAATTCATTGGTTTGTTTGTTTATGAGAATGGTTTGTGAAGTTGAAACCTTTCGAAGTCATTTGGGCACATCTCACTATTGTTGTCAAAGTCACAAGTTGATTAGTAAAATTAATGATTTTATGAGTTAATAAAAATCAGTAAAATTAGATTTGATTTATGCAAAATCAATAAAATCAGTAATTTATGTTTGATTTTACAAGTTTACTAAATTTGTAATATGAACCAAGTCACGTCTGAATTTGGTCTTAAAATGTCTAGTTACTAGTTTTGCGAGATCGGGTATATCTCTCAAACCATATATCGAGTTGAGCTGAAATTTCACAAGGAAATACTAAACATATAAAAATATATTGTGGTAAATCTTCAGGTTAAATGAAGTTTGGGAACATGTTATATTATATGGTCGAAGTTACCAAACAAATCTTGTCGAATCTTTCAAACTAGATATTCGTGTATTATTTGGGACATATATGAAGTTACATGTGGAATTTTATTGCGATTCAAATTAAGCCGAAAACTAGACATCTCAAGCTTTCCAACTACATATGGTAGGCCTAGTAATTCATCTAGATGAGAAAAAACTACATGTTTAAAATCAGGACTAAAATCTATTAAGAACATGCGAAAATTGAAGATTCGAGATACATTGAGGAATTTTAGCATAAAAACAAAGTTTTTATTATTATATTCTATTTATTTATTTAATGTTGAATAATTATATTGAATTTGGGTTTCATATTATTTATCTATCTCATTTTATTTAAATCACTTATTGATTATAACATTGTTGACTCTTTTTATTATATTTTAATGTAATTTAATTTCTTGGCTGAAATTATCAATATTTGATGAATAAGGAATCCTTGTAAGAAAAAGATTTTGGAGAATTAATGAATCCTTGCTACACTTGAAAATTATGTTACCGTCCATTAAAGATTCTTATAGAATTAGAAAATTCCCAAAACAAACTGTCATATTCTTATAAAAAAAGGATCCTTGTCAAATAAAAAGTCTACAAGTCAAAAGATGTAAATAACAAAATTCATATAACATGTTCTGACCTGTATTGCAAAGCCTCTTCGAACTTTGATTGACATAAAATTTTACCCCAACATAGAATAATATTCTGGGAAACTCTAGGTACATTTTCAACCCGATCTAATAGTCGGATTGTGAATTATAAGTGTTGCTGTAAAATTAGATAGTAGACACAATTACGCTACAATCTTGATTTTTTTATTCAACCTTTTCTTGGGTCGTATGAGTGTTATATCATGGATTGCTTCAACCATTGCCTCTGTCATAGGGTATTTAGAGAAACATAACAATAGACTTCATTGAAGGCTTGCCAAGTTCACGGGGAAAGAATGTTACATTAGTCATTGTGGTCAGGTTCACTAAATATGAACATTTCTTTGTTATAGCTCGTCATTTTATTGCTCAAGAAATTGCTCAATTATTCTTAGATCATGTTTATAAGTTCCATTGGTTATCTGTAACCATTTTTACTGACATCGACAAAATTCTCACTGATATTAGGGTATATTCTGAAGGGGTTGTACAAGCTATTGGGAGTCCAACTACTATTGAGTTCATCTTACTATCCTCGGACAGATGGAGAGACTAAGAGAGTTAATCGATGTTTAAAAACGCAACTCAGGTGTATGACAATACACAGTTCAAGTAAGTGGCATGATTGGTTGTTTCAGGCTCAATGGTGGTACGATTTTAGTTACCATTCAGCTATTAAAATGACTCCATTTCAGGCAGTTTATGGTTGTCCTCCTCCTTACAGAGAATTAGATCCACATGAAACTACCTCAATAGCAGCAGTTGAGGAAGTGGTTCAACAAAGAGCAGGCTTGGATCAATGGTTACAACTGCAATTAGAAAGGGAACAAAATAGAATGAAATAAATGGTTGATAAAGGCATAACCGAGAGAGAATTCCAAGTGGAAGATTTGGTATATGTGAACTCCCGGCCTTATAAACAATTGAAATCAAGTTAAATCCTTGTTTTTATGGACCTTATAAAACAATACAAAGGGTGGGGCCGTGGCTTATAAGCTGCAATTACCAGAAAGGGCTTCCATTCACCTTGTATTTCATTCATAATTGCTTAAATGAAGGTGGGAAATAATGCAGTCACTTCAGTACTTTCATTGGGAAATGATGGAGGCAGAGTCAGGGTCAAGCTTGTAGCAATCTTTGATAGAAAGCTAATGAAAAAGGGCAATCATGCAGTGGTAATGGTACTTATATAGTGGTTAAATCTATTAAAAGAAGATGCCACTCGGGAAGAGCAAGAGAAGTTTTTTAAGCAATTTCCAGAATTCAATGTCGATTCTTGAGGACAAGAATCGTTTAAAGAAAGAAGTATTGTTATGAACCAGAAGTTTAATCAAGGATTAGCAGCAGCAAGTGAGGAATTATGGCAGAAATAACATGTAAAGAATATAACAGATGCGAGTTAGTCAGTTACCATGGTAGTTAAGGGATAAAAAGGGCATGTGATGGTAGTTAATTAGACAAATGTTAGTTGGAGTAGTTAGTAGGTTACATTCATTGTATATAAGCCATTGTCTTAAGAGACTTGGAAAGAAAGCAATAATAATTGAAGTTTTGCAGACAATCTGTTATTCTCTCTCAAATTCTTTCTTACTTTCTCTATATCTAAGAAAGATCCTTAGCACAGAATAATCAATCGATTCTTTTCCTCGTCTTCATTATCGTTGTGCACATGAAGACTTTTGGCATGCACTCGAGTTCATTTAGGGCTTCTGAAAGGGTATTTTCATTTTTAATCTTTTCAGGGAAAATAACATATCTGCTCTAATGGAGTCCGTCGCCCACCGATTTTGATCAATCCATACCCCTGTCATCATCAATAGCTAAATAAATGAACAAGTTACAGGGTCATTATTTATAGCACAGAGATTCGATATAAACTTGTTTTTCACCGATCACCACCAAGATTTGATGCAAAAAGCTCAAATTTTGAATGGAAGAATGACCTTGTGCCTCATGGGTTTATCATGTGCTGTTTAAGGAATGGTTAACCATAGATCACATCAACAAGTTAGTTAATTGATCGAAATCTAGAAAGGTAGGAAACTCAATTTGATCCAGTTGAGTATTTGTGATAAGCTTGAAGGGAATTCAGCATTCCCCTTTCTTTTATTCGTCGAAGGCATGTATGAACATTCTTGACTCGCAAAAATAGTTAGGATTGCTGCTTTTACTCATTACCCACATGAGATTTTGCATTTCCCAAAAGCAAAATTACATGGAGGACTCAAATAAAACTGCCATGTATATTAACAGCATGTTTGAAAGCCAAAAGGGCCATTTTATTCACTAGTAAAAATATTGTCATCTCCCAGTCCAACATACTGCATTTTGTTATTATAAAAGCTAGGAACCAGCTACCCAAGATAAAAGGTAATGGGATGCATTGGTCCACATTACAATAACTGAGAAGAAAGCAAGAGATTGGCTCCAAAGCACCAGACATGAGCCACAAAATTATGCCCGATGGAACTGGCCTACAAAAACAAGGGCCAATTCCGCTATGAAGCAGCTTTTGTTAAAAACAGCCACCTTAGCTAAACTCCCACAGCACGGAGCCCGCTATTATCTACACCTTCTACTATATGCCTTGGCATCGAAGGTTTTTTTAAAAACACATTAAATATCAGTGATTCTTGAAAAACCACGGATTTTCCTTTTTTAAGAAAAAAATCTAAAACTATACACTAGAGTTCTTATCTACAGAAGAGCTCTTGTGATCCCTTATAAAGCTCAGCTGCCTTCAATTCTGTAGGTTCATTGAGTTGAGAAACTTTATCCAACACTCAAATTGCCAGCTCATGTGATGCAGTTTAGGTAAAATATGAGCTCATGAATAGACGCACCCCAATATCAGGGGGCCCATCATCCCCGCCAATTGCATGAAGGGCAACAGGGATTGTTGAGAGAAGACGCACTGTGAGAGGGAAAACCGAAGGATCAATTTCAGATTTCAAAATGGCATTGGAATGCTGGCTTGCACTACATCCCTTGGTACTCTCCATGTCAGGTTCCAAGTTATGATCATAAGGATTTATGACCCATGCAACCTCACCAAGGGCCTTGTAATACCCCGAGCCTGCTCTCCTAACTGAGCGTTTGGAGGCGCATATATTTAGCACCAGTGTCGATGTGGCTTCAAGCCATTCCACTGTCAGGCCTTCAACTTCATCATAATATAGACGCCGTTCAATCTGAAGGCATGTGTGGTTGCATATGAGACCGTTATGCAATCTAGCAACTATGGATAATATATAGGTATAGATATACTCACAGCTAGTTTGTTGATATAAATGGACATAAACCTTGGACCAAGACCCAAAACTCTGGCATCAGACAATAAAACCTGCAGGGCAGAAAAAGGGAGCAAATGGATTCCCGATCATACATATAAACAAACATGCTATAATCATGTGAATCTGGAGCATATTAACCATTATATGGCTAATCACCAAAAAAACACCACCTCAACCTAAAATTTGTTTCATCAATTTTATTGTGTCCTATTCAGCGTTATGCATGAAGCTCGAACAAATTGGACGATTTAAAGAAACAGAATGCTAAAGCACACATTAAAGGATGGCAAGGCACTGAACATTAAGAGGTCCCAATGGAGAAAACATACCTCCTTCCTCTTCACCGAAACCCACATGTACAGCTTATCACAGGCATCCTTGACATGCCTGCTAGCCAGCTTTCTCTCATTACAATAAGCTGCAACATGTGAAAGTAACTCTTGGCAAGGAATTCTATGCTTTAATGCTGCAGCTGATAATGCTTCCTTGCCTTCTGCAGATTCTGCAACATCTTTGCAAAAACAAATACCAGTGAAACATCTTGTCCCTTCTTCCCCTGGCCTCGTTTTAAGAGACATTCTTCTATCCATCATATACAATTGCTCCGCTTCTATTGCTGCGGCCAGTGTTCGATGGACAACAATATCAGGATATCGGCGCAGTGGTGAAGTGAAATGTGTGTAGAGAGGAACAGCCAGTGCATAATGACCCCAATCATTCATATTATCTTTCAAATCACCACTACAAAAGTAGGTCGCCATCTGCATTGGCCTTGAAGCATAGTTGATAAGAATATTAAATAGCTCAGAGTCATCCTTGAGCTTTTCCTTGATGCGCTCTAAGGATTGTTGGAAGTTACCAGAAGAAGTGTCCAATTCTAAACCATGCTTGCAACAAAAAGCTTCAAACTCTCTGAGTTTCCGCATATTAGGTTCAGGGTGCCTCCGCAGTAATGCAGTATCTGGAAAAGCTCTAGATATGATTTCAGCAGCAGTGAAGTTCGCCAAAAGCATAAACTCCTCAACAATAAAATTAGAGTCCTTTTGTTCACATAGACTGCTGTCATATGGAACTCCATATTCATCAAACAAGAAAACAATTTTAGAACTTTCAAGCCGTAGAGCCCCATTATCAAACCTCTTTTCCCTTAAAGTCTTTGAAATTTCATGAAGACATATAACAGATCCAATTACATCTGCCCATTCAAAATGACCATGCAACTGTGGAAGGCTATCTCCAAAGGTGTTGCAAGTCTCTGCATCAATCATCCCATCGACAATGTCCTGGGCATGTTCATATGAAAGCTTGCAGCAAGATTGTATCACAGTGCGGCCAATCCAACGATCTACAACATTCCCAGAACTGTTAAAGTCCCAGAAGATAGAGAATGCAAGCCTATCAACTCCAGGGTTAAGAGAACCTAAATTCTCTGAAAGCAATGGAGGCAACATTGGTATTTTGCGCCGCAACATATAAACACTTGTAGATCGAAATTGAGCTTCCATGTCTAAGGCTGTGTCAGGTAAAACAAAATATGACGTGTCTGCAATGTGGACACCCACTCTGACAAGGCCATTGGGTAACTTTTGAACTGAGAGAGCATCATCTAAATCAGTAGCACTAGAAGGGTCGATGGTAAATATGCACAAATTCCTAATATCTTTTCTATTTTGTAATTCATCTTTTGGCACTTCCCAGGTATTGCTTGGAAGACAGGATAGTGATTCAGGAGAAAATTCAGAGCAACAAATTGCATTTTCATGTAAAATAGCATTGATTTGTGACTCCATTTCACTGCCCCGTCCAAAAACACATGAGACATGAGCTTCTGGAAAGGGACTTTTGTCACTCCAATTATCGATCTGTGCAGCTACCAACTCCATTTCAACTGTTGCATCTTCATTCTCCAACCTTTTCTTGATGCATTCAGGTAAAACGCTCACAAGGACCATCAATTTTGGGAATCTTGGATCAGTGGGCATCATCTCGATGTATTCACAGTTTGAAATTGATAGCGAGCTCTTATTCTTTTTTGCATTTTGTTTACAGCCTTCCCTGTAGTAAAACCATTGCTTAACATTGAGAAAACCAACAATAAGGTCTCGACGAGGAGATTTTTCAATGATAGCAACAACTCTACCAGTTGGTCTTTTTGATGGGTATAAACTAAGCATGGCACAAATCCTCCCCACGCTATTTGAAACTTCATCCTGCCCAGTAGAAGGAACAGCGAGTGAAGACTCTGAAGCTGACTGGTGATGCCCATTAACATAATTATCATGAACAACTTCACCAGCACAAGCACTCTCATCATAATGAACCCCCTTCTGAGGAACCAAGGAGTTTCCAAAATCAGCACACTCCAAATCCAAGTTCATTTTACTTTTACCTTTGCAGCCACCACCAACTTTTCCATTGGCTTCAAGATGTAAATTGCTATCTTCTGCTGTGGGATTGTTTGATGGTGCATTTGACCCTTTCATTTTGGTCCAGAATGACAAAGGATCTACCTCGATGACCACAACATCACCATCCATCTATACAGGAAAAAAAAAGTTATTTCAATCAATACCCAAAAAAATAATCATGTTCCCATATGTTATCATCAATTCTTTTAGCTGTATTGGAAAGGTAGATCATGCATCATGTTAGAAATGCAAGTCTTGGTCATTTTCTAACTACTCGGTGAGAAAGTACCAACCAGAAAATAGAATTGAAAAAAAAAAATTGGAGAGGCCCAAACTTACAGCCCTGTTCTGTGCAGCAATTCCACTGATAAGAACATCTGTAGGTACTCCCTCAATTTTGCAGTATGCCTACCAATAGAAAATGATATATGCAAATAGCTAAGAATAAAAATTTTATAGGGAGCATTGAAAGAACACTTGCAACCAATAGAATCAAATGGAGCATATAAAACAAACCTCGAGTCTATTGTGAGCATTTACACGAAATAACACTTTAAATACATCACCTTTCTGCCAAGAATTTAAGATAGAAAACACATGTGAGTCAACAAAAATTAACGAGAGCTGCTATAGTAGCGATATTATTGCACTAAATAAGAAGCTAACCTCTAATGCCTCGTTAACAGTCTCCGTGGACCAGTATGGAGCAAAGATTTTACTCTGAGCTTGGCCCTCAAACTGGTGAAAAGGAAGCAATTTTCCATGGGGGCCTCCACCAACAATTGGTTCAGTGCGTGACTTAGCAAGCATTGATCCATCAAGATCAGAAAGCACTAGGTCTTCTTGTTGTTCGTTTACATGCATAGTTGGCATAGAACTATAGGCGATCTTTGACACTGTGATTGGTCCATGCTCACTGAGGACATGCAAGTCTAATTCCAGCTGCTTCGAAGATGAGCAGCCCATAGACGATGTATAACACCTTGTTTTTCCACCATTTCCAACAGACACTGGTGATTCCCCACGTAGATCATTTTGTGAACTGAAAGCTGATCTCATGAAAAAATGAATAGAAAAACCATAACATCAAGATTGTTCTGACAAATACCAGAATTATTACTGTCAAGGTTTAATACCGACTCCAAGATCAAGCAGTTAACTCTGCTAGCGTAATCCATGGTTGCCAGAGGATTATTTACTTTTAACCACATCTAATGACAACATTATTTACCTAAACAAGGAAGCTAATCGACCTGTTTTACAAAAATAGACCATTGCTCTGTTTTCCAGAATTCTTTCCTCGCGAAAAATCTGACAAGAGCAAGAATACAAAAAGAAAGACAACAAAAAATTCCAAAACACGAATCTCTCTTCTTCTTCTTTTACCGTTATAAATAAAAAAGCTTACAGCAGCTAACTGTACTTTCCTCAACAACCTAAGAAGAAAATAAAAGAAAGAAAACACGATTAATAATTATAAGCGAAGAATACCTGGATTGGGAGAGTTCTGTTTGGATCGGCGATTAGATCGGCGCTTATTCTTCTTCTTCTCCTTCTCCCTATCACCACTATCCTCAGACCTCACAACCACCATCACTGGCGATTGCTCACTCGAACTTTTCATAATTCCTCAGAGGAAAAACAATTAAACAGTAACAACAAAAGAAACGAATTGAGAAAAAAAGGAAAAAGAAATCAATCAAAAATAATGAAGTGATAGATAAAGAAAACCCTAAAGCTGAGGCACCTTCCGATTGTTAAAAAAATTACGGAAGAACCGATAATAATGGGACATAAAAAAGAAAAGAAGAGGGAAAAACAAAAGAATAAAAGAGAAACAACAACAACAAAGAAAGGGAAAGAGAGATGATAGGGTTTATGAAGACGTGAAGGTGGGAAGTTGGAAAGGGAAAGGGACGTTATGATTGGTCGGCTAAGACAAATGGCGCCGACAATTGATTCCTTTGTCTACTCTCCCCTAGGCCCTGACCCCAGCCAGCCCAGCCTCCTCGCTTTCTTTTTTTCCTTTTACTTTTTCCTTTTCTTTTGCTCTCTCTTTGCTTCCCTTTCTCTTTTTTTATGATCATGATTTTTTTTCTTCAGTGGGAGGTTTTGTGCTCTGTGGGAAGGATGGATGGATCATGTGCCACGTTTCAGTGTTGGATTGGTGAGTGCTAAACTGCGCCGTGGATGTGAGGGGGTATAGAATTTGAAATTTCGGGGTTTGTGTGCGTGTATTGGCTGGTATTTATGGTCCTATGGACGGTGGTAAAGCAGACTGGAGTACAGACGGAGTTTTATAATCTATAGTGGTACCACGGGGTGTTTAGAGTAATGATAAAAGTTTTTTAAAAATATATATATATATTAAAATAATTTTTTATTTTTAAAAATTTATTTTAATATCAATATATCAAAATAATCTAAAAATATTTAAAAATTTTAATTAAAAACTGCAAATTAGGTGAAGTCGTACCTTTTGAGTGGAAATTTTCCTACATCTAACCTAATTGAATGGGTTGGCGTCAAAGTCATGTGATGGGAGAGCAAAACCAACCATATTCTCTCTCCTCATTATTTCAAGTGATGTTCTTTTTCACTTCTCAGATTTAAAAATTAAAATGTTAAAAAAATAAAATTTGATATAAAAATTAAAATTTAAGAAATATAGGGATTGTGGAGGAAGAAAAAAAATAAAAGGGTGAAAAATAAATTTTCTATCTTTAAACTGGTTATAGTTTTCTTTTTATTTTACACTTTGATCTAATTATTTTTTTTAATTTTATCTATTCTTATCAAATTTTAACAAATTAATTATTAATTTGAGCATAGAAAAATACAACTGGAAAAAAAATTAAATATAAAAAAACTGTTATTTCAAAGCTTGAACTTGCTTGAAAAGGTTGACTTGGAACTCGACCAACTAGCTTTGACTAGCTGAATTGAGAAAAAAATAAAAAAAACTTGGTTAACTTGACGAAAACCATGCTATCAACTCATTGATTTTTTTTATTTTTATCAAAATAATATCATTTTAATTTTTTTAAAAATATTTTAAGTTCAATCTTCTTCTGTGATTCTGTCTTATTCTTGTATAATGTTATTATTAAACAAAAACTTATTATTAAACAAAAACTTCATTATGAAATTATTAAATATAATATTATATTAATAAGGAGATTTAATAAAACATTTTCTACTAATAAAATTACAAATTATATGGAAAGCTCATTGAAGACGTGTCTCAGTGCCTGGCTTCTTGTGGATTTGTCATTGGAAGTGAAAACACTCCTAGTGAGCCCCGGAACAGGACAAAGAACTCTGCATACTTCAGCCCAAGAAGTAAAAAGTAAATCCATGTTTGATATTTGACATAACCGACAGGCCTTCCCAACATTGTCTAGTTATCTAGTTGCCATGAATGATGTCTTATTTTAGTGTTTTATTTTTTTACTCGCGCTGCGCTGTAAATATTCCTTTATTCTTTTAGTTTTTTTTAGAAGTTTTTGGAACTGTGGTTTATGATTGTTATTTTAAATATTTTTTATTAAAAAAATATTTTTTTTATTTTTAAAAAATACTTTTGATATTAGCACATCAAAATAATCTAAAAACACCAAAAAATATTAATTTAAAGCAAATAAAAAATAAAAAAAATTAATTTTTTTAAAAAATAATTTTAAAATACAAAAACAATCAAGAACTTAACCGTGGTTTTTCTCACTTAAAAAGAAAAGGAAAAAAAACCTTGATTATTAAATTAAAAAAGACTAAAACATTTCACTGTTGATTGTTAAAATGCTGACCGGCAATAACTTTTAGTACATGTTCATAATAATTTGGCGCTCTCTCAGCTGAATCCCGTGACAGCCACCAGCTGCAGATTTTCACTTGCTACCTTGTTCCCTCAACTCAATGTTGATTTAATGGGTAAAAAATAATTTATGAGCTTTTCCTTCATTAACTCAAATGATAAGGACACAAGATAGTTAATTAGAGATAACAAATAATTAATTCACGAATTAAGAACACGTGATTTGAAGTCATGTAAACAATATTAAATTCCATGTTGATCATAAGGCCTTCAAACAACATAAACTTGGATGAGTTTCGTAGACAGCAAATATAGTGGCCACCACGTTGTTGGAATCTTTGTAATTATTTACTAAAAGAATCCAAGTAGTTAAAAGTAAATCCGGTTATTTTTTTACTTCAGCAATTTGATTCATTTGTTTAACTTAAATAAATAGTAACTGATAGTTTGACGTGGAAATTCAAAGTAAATGGTAACTTAATATGAAAACCGTATATTTGTAAAAGGGTTTTTTTTATAAATGCAAAAACTCTCATATACTTAAATTAATAACTTTATAAAAAAAAGATATTTTAGAAAAATATGTTCTAAAAATATTTATACTAAAAATATTGAAAACAAAAGGACTATAAATCTTAAACCTAGTGGATTCATGAGGTATTTATAGCACATAAGTTTTGTTTTTTTATATTGATGAGAGGTTGAAGAGTCATTTTATCTATATAAATTAACGTGATGTTTTGAGTTATATTCTATTCAAAATAATATATTTTGAATCAATATAAAATACCGAGTGACCTGCGTGAGGATCCTAAAAAATTACCAAGAAACTCTCAAGAGATCTTGAAAGTTTTCTCAATGGTGTGTTGAACTTAAGTGAGTTGCATGTGCTCGTTATGAATAAGAAATAGATCTAGCCATGTTGTATAAGCCCAAACATATTAGGCTTGGGCGCGCGCCCCAACTCATGGGGTTGTCGGGCAGCATGCCCAACATGGTGGTGGGCATGCGCCTTAGAAGCCAAGAATGCCAGCACCTGAAGTGTTGGGCTCAGACGCTGCTTGGGTCCATTTCTGTTGGGTTCAACAAGGGATCAAGTCCAGTGTTGTGCCCCAAACTTGGGGGCTGAGCCCGTGGACAGGTGGGTCTAGGCATGTTGTTCAAGCTTGTGTTTTTCAATATTTGGGCCCTTGCGAGGTTATTTTTGGGTCTGTTAAAATTAAGTTTATCACTCTAAAAAAATCTTTTAATTAAATTAAAGAAAAAAACTAAAAGATATGAGCTTTTTATTTTTGCAATCCACGTCGCTATCGTTTTTTTTCTTCAATTTAGCTCTCAATATTTTTCCCAAATGATTCCTTCCATGTCTAATTTGATGACCAATTCAAAATTTGCTATGAAAATAAAAATTCAATGATAAGGGACCAAATAGAAAAAAATAAAGAAAACTCATGGTCATTCTAGAAACTAGGTAAAATATTCATTTTTCATTCCTTTACTTTCCTTTTCAAACTTTACAATCCCCATATTTTTCTAAATCTTAATCTTGATCCAACAATTAATTTTTTTATTTTTTAATCTCTGGTTAGAAATGAGAGATAGATAGCTAACTTTAAGCGGTAGAAAATGCAAATTGTCAATCTTAATCACAAAAAATATTAATTTTGATGCTAACAAATGACATTCAATGATAGTAGTTTATATTGGGTATTATTTCACCTTAACAAAGTCAATGAGAAAGCAGACACAACCTTAAAAGGTTTTTTGGGTTTCGAGTTTTTTTTTTTGTTTTTGGATGAATTTTTAGATGTTATTTAACTAATAAAATATTAATTAACTATGAATTTTTTTTAAGAATTGTACTCCGCAAACCCAACTTTTCTGATGTCAAATTTGAAACGTTGAGATAAGTACTTTGGTAAATAGTGGTTGGAATCCATCGTGGCATGGAATGATAGAACAATCTTTTAGAGTTTTTTCAAGATATAGACATACGTTTGTTTTTGCGTTTTAAAAATATTTTTAAAAAAATTTGAATTTATTTTATTTTCTTTGAATTAATATTTTTTAAATATTTTTAGATTATTTTAATGCGTTGATATTAAAAATAATTTTTTTAAAAATATAAAAATTATTATTTTACTATAATTTTAAATGAAAAGTATTTTAAAAAACAACCGAAATGATACAATATTTAAAAGAGGAAGAATGCCTCCCTTGAAATGTTCTCTTAGCAAGACTTCCATCCATCTCCAACGACAAAAATCATGGTGGGAAACCGAAGATTAGAATAAGTAAAGTAATTAGGAAACAAAAGGAAAACAAAAGATGCCACCTTCCGAGACCTTTACGGAGAATCTAAACAATGACATCAAAAGAAGCACAGGAAACAAACGTAACAAGTTTTATGTACTAAATAGCTGCTCGTAAATGGAGCATCAAAGAGAGTTGCGAAATCCTGGATGGCTCTGAAACAAGAACCCAAGAACTCCCTTCCTCGCCTCTTACAAGCACAGAAAAGCCCATCTCCATCTCACTATTTTATTTTATGATATACGCTAAAAATGTAGTTGAAATGAGTAACAACTACAAACACTATTGGTAAGCAAAATTCAGAGTTTCCTCGACAAAAGCAAGCGTCTCAAGTTCAATGTCCGGAAGACCCATCACCCCATCCGTAGGTGAACTGATTGGCTCAATGTTTTCACACATAGAAAAACCTTCTCCATTAAAGAAACCATCAGAAAACTGCCCAACACCATGCCCAATTTGAGACTGTTGATCAAAACCAGGCAACTCTTGACTAACTGATGGTGATGACGTTCGCTCTTCCCATAAATCCGAAATGCATTGCACTTCTTCGGAGCTATCTCCAATCATTTCTACACTGCTTTCTTCTTTGATTGAACTTTCTATATTACACTCTGTGACCACCATTTCCAAATTGCTTCCAAGTCCATGACCAGGTGAGGTCATATGGTAGAGACATCAAGCACAGACAATGGAGATGGATATTGAGAACAAAAGCCATCGAATTCTTCAGACACTACCTTTGTATCAACATGCAAATTATTAGTTAAAGAATACTTACCATGTTAGCAGGCATAAATAGGTTTTGTTAAAAAAAAAA
>Ga0325401_1002210_pt1 | contig 17148 bp, 18 predicted proteins | sample PopdelMetagenome_FD_205666 | JGI IMG/M metagenome (GOLD analysis project Ga0325401, IMG submission 205666) | Populus deltoides microbial communities from Bellville, Georgia, United States - Xylem-PdKOR-R2 | ecosystem: Host-associated > Plants > Phyllosphere > Stem > Wood/Secondary xylem | place...
TATGTTTAAAATACATTTAAAATTTTTAATAATAAAACACCAAATTTTCATGAAGAATTTATTATTATTGTCATTGTTATTATATAAGATATATAATAATTGGAAAAAGTACTATTAAAATTCAAAAAAAGATTTATAGATAGTACTTAAAAAATGTCACCGAAGAGTAAGTGAAAAAACAAGGAGGAAAAAAAAAGAAGGCAAAGCCCAGAGCTTGGCCTGCCCATAGCAAGCCTAGAGCGTGCGGGTCTGCAGGCCTGTTCATGCACACCTCTGCCACGAGACAGAATTGACACACAAATTGTTATAAATCTGACTAGGAAAATATATTAGGGTTCTTGTACATCACTGATCACACAAACGGAACCCAATTCTTTTAGGGTTGTAGAGTAATTCTAGTTTTATACCAGGGAAGGGTCATGTCCAGATACTCAGGTTCCACGATGCATTATCGGTACTGTACCTCTGATTTGTATTCTTGCTACTGGTAAGTATAAAATAGACCTAAAAAGAATTGGGTATGGAGCAAATGTAGAGCACCTGTTTTTGAGTGGAAGATTTGTCCACATTTGGACAATCTGGATGTGAGCAGCCACATCCAATGCAAGTATGCAACAACTTAGCAAGGGATCCGAAGGCTTCTGAGGAACTCTTTTGGAAACCAGAAATTCCTGTATGAATCTGAAGACAGAATTAATTTAAACCTTCTACAAGGACAGGTGAAACCATGCATTCCATTTACATCAGTTAAAAAGGAACGTGACAGTACTAGAACAGAGACCCTCGCAGACGTTCATTTATTTGCCGCACAACTTAAAAGTCAAAACTGAATGAAATTACATGCCTCTTACTTTCTAAAAGTTCAATAAACGCAAAGATAAATGAAATTTCATTGAGAGAAAAGATCCATAAACCTTAGGCTGTAGTTCAACTCAAAATTGACAGGAAGATGATTATTAACGCAGCAACTTGAATTAGAAGATGGAGCCTCATTGACTAGTGAATTAATTAAGCATATCCCGACTAAGCAAGACTGATCACTACAAGAAATGCTGACAAGCTGGATGCTCGGGGCTTGAATGCTTGAAAAGAAATGCTGAAAGGTCAGGTGCTCAAGGCTTGAATGCAGAAAAGGCCACGACAGAGTTGTGTCCACCAAATCCAAATGAATTTGAAATAGCTGTAGACAGACATGGTTAAAGCCAGCAATTTCAAACTCTGGATTAAAGCAATTGAAAAATCAAAATTCCACAATGAAAGGTTTCGCCATCTTACCAACATTAACTGCATGTTGTTGCTTTTTGTTGGCAACAGTATCAAACTCAACTGAGGGCTCTGGATTCTGCAGTCAGAAAAGAATACACCAAGAGGGTAGTCATTAAACAATCTAGTTGAATTAACAAGCAAACACCTAAAGAACCACAAAGTTATGCACTTATAACTTGGAAATGATCTGACACATACAAATTGATTAATACTAGGATGCAGCCATCCTGTTGTTATGGCCTTCACAGTTGCAATAGCTTCCAAACCTCCAGAAGCACCAAGGCAATGTCCAATCATAGACTGAAACAAAATGAACAAGCATGTAACATCAACAACCCATTAGAAGAGAACATCATCATAGCCTTCTCTATTCAAAACTTGTCAACAAGAGGGAGGGAGATTACCTTGGTTGCATTGATTTTGATCTCTGAAGTGTTCTTAAATACCTTCTTTATAGCATTTATCTCAGCAAGGTCACCAGCAAGAGTGGAAGTTGCATGTGCATTTATGTAGTTAACCTGAAAAATTAACTAGATTAATCCGCCAGCGATACCACCATCACCAACAGCAGCAACGACTGCATTCTTTTTCTTTTTCTTTTTCTTTAAGAAAATTATAGTGGCATTAAGTAACCAGATTTAAGGACTAAACCAATATATGCTTTCCAGCTATTCAGGACCCCATGAAAAGATATTGAAATTGAATTCTTCTGTCCTAATTTAAGCATTTAGAACAAAACAGATTTGCTGTGAAATGAATTTACTAAAAGAAACATTTTGCATAATTTTAATGTAATTTGCCAATTCATTTGCAAACTGATCACGCTTTAAATCATTCAAGTACGTATTCCACAATCTCCTTTACTTGTATCTCTAATTCAATAGAGTAACATAGACAAGTCAACAACAGATTTTTACTATACATTCATAAATTGAAGGAGTACAGAAGAAGGGAAAGATTCCAAACTCAGTGCATGAGCTTGTTGAGATTTATCAACAACTACTATATCTCTAGCTTTTCTCTGTGTCTCAGCTATCAAACCACATCCAATTAAGTCCTTATTTAGAGGGATAACCACGCTTTTATCCATAAACTTTTTCATCATTTTCATTTGAGTCTTTACACATCAATTCTTGAGCGTTTTAAACTATAAAAAAACATTTACAATTACACATATTGTTCCACAAATACCCTCATGAAGAGCATTCAAATCATCGCCATTCCATTGATCAAAAGGGTATTTGCGGAAGAAAGTGCTAAATTAGAAAACTTCATATAATTTAGATATGCAAATAGGAAAAACTAGAATCGACAGGTTTAGAATAGAAATCTTAAAAAAGTTAAGGAACCAAGGGGGCTATATCCCTTAATCAGATGTATTTTATTTCCCATTCCTGCTAATGCGAAAGCCGACTTTGCGATGGTAACTTAAGAAACCAAACACCACATCATCCACTCATAATTTTAGAAAAATAATAATAAGAACTTCCCTTCTCTCCTCTAAACTCATAACTTTCCTCCATTTCTATCTGCTGAAACTCCTAATTTCCCAAGCATAAAAATCCAAACAGATACAGGAAAAAAACCCAACTCTAAAGTTCTTCTCTTCACCATCATCCCCCCTTCTACCACCAGCACTTTAGAATCTTTGTATAAATCCAAACACCAAAAAGGCAAATTATAATCCATAGGATAAATTCAAATATAAACACATCCTACAAATGGCACCACTCACGTAGCCATACCCTAGCATCACAACCAAACAGATTTGTTTTAGAGCATACTTAATCCCCATTGTACATGTATCAATAAGAGCTAAATAAAATCACAAATGCTCAACAAGAGAAATACAGAACCCAAAACAACAACTTTACAGGCACGTGAATAACAATATCCTATCCAACAATGGGGTTTCTACATTTTGAAATGAAAACTCATGGTGAAAGCTTTTAAAAATTTATTAACCATGAAAGAGTGTGCATGAGAACCTACTTAGCATAATAAGACATTCTCTTATGGGAGATAAAAAGAGAGGGGGCAGGGTCTCAATACAGATGCACTCAGAAAAGTAGAGAAACAGAAATTTGGATTTTAAGTTAACTTTAAACAATCCACATCTTGAGAGAGGAGAGAGAGATCTATATCCCTGCAGAGTAAGTAACCAACAAGAATCATCTGATGTTCTTTTTTTCTGTTTTCTTTTTCTTTTTTTTCTCCGTTCTTTTTTCTCCCTTTTTTGTTCTAATTTAAAGTGGTTAAAAAGGGCATTTGGTATTGAAGGTAGTTTACTTGGAGTTTTGCCTACAGAACATAGGTGAGTGCAGCTCCAACAACCCCAACAGAGAAGTTTTGAGTTTAACTCTCCACCCATACCAGCAACCTGCCAACACCTCAGGACCAAAAGTGTCCCTGCTAATAGTTTGTGAACATGGTATGGTAGGAGTACACGTGATCAACAACTAATTGGCTATGCTGAGAGCTCTAGACTTTTGTATAACTTCTAGTTATTGTAGGATCTCCTATACTCTGGTATTAAAGTTGTTGATATTAAAAGCATGCAACTTAGCACCTTCTATTTACTCTAATGTGCATTGATCCTCATCACATACATAATGAAAGTTAAAGGAAACAGACTTTTGGAGATAGCACACCCAATAATTAAATGCATACCAAAGGAAACAACAACTCCACGAGATAGCTTAAAAAGACCACAGTGCTAAAATATAAAACAATCTTGATATATTCCACCACATTAGTACTGGCATAAAAACAAAACAAAACACGAGAGCGCACACACACACAAAATGAGGATAATCATCAGAAAATAGAGGTACCTCCTCAGGAGACACACCGGCATCTTCAAGACTTCTCTCAATGCATGAAGACACCCCAAGACCATCAGCTCTTGGATCAGTCATGTGATAAGCATCACAGTTAACAGCACCTCCCAGGTACTCAGCAATGATTGGTGCGCCTCGTTTCATTGCATGTTCCAAGCTCTCCATTACCTGCCAGAAAAAACCATGCAACTCCTTTCAAATAACTTCCAAAATCAACTTCATAGTGCAATCTTATTAAATTATGAACATTCAAGTAGAACTTCATTCCATCATTTATGATGTGCAGGCACAATATTAAAAAGGGTATATTTGACTGGAAAAGAAAATTAAAGAAAACAGATGAAGAAGCTTAAAATCTAACAGATAATCCATCCTTAGCACGGAAAAAGACATGAGCTCACCAACACTCCTGCACCTTCACCCATAACAAAACCATCTCGATCTCTGTCCCACGGCCTAGATGCAGTTTTTGGATCATCATTTCGTTGTGATAAGGCCCTGCATGCAACAAAACCTCCCAAACCAATAGGAATGATAGCAGCTTCTGTTCCACCAGCAATCATCATATCTGCCTCACCTCGGCGAATGTGGTTGGCAGCAGCATAGAAGCAATAATTAGAAGTAGCACAAGCAGTTGAAATAGAGTAATTTGGACCCATGAAACCAAGTTCAATTCCAAGCAAGGCAGAGCCCATGTTTGTTATAGCATAAGGAATAAAAAATGGGGTAATTTTTCTGTGTCCTTTCTCAATTAAAGATTGAACACCATCAGAAAAGACTGTAAGACCACCCATCCCTGTTCCAACAAGCACACCAGCTTTCTCCTTATCAATCTGCAAGCATACATTACAACAATCAGAAGCAAAGTACATATACCAAATCCAACGAACAAATAAACAAATAACATGCCAAATAAACTTAAAAGGCATAATTTAAACTTTCAAGAATAATATCTTCACCGTTTTCGTAGAGACATTCAGTTTATTATATAAAAAATACTTGAATTTGCCAATAAAAACAATCATCAGATAAAAAAATACGAAACCCCCCACGAAGCAAAACAACGAAATAAAGAAATCCCAGAAATAAAAACGCAGAAGGAACCAAACTGACAAGAAAACAAAAACAATCAAGGAAAAACCTTAGATAGATTATTCCCTCCAAGATCCGCATCTTCAAGAGCCTTCTTGCCAGCAACAATGCAATACCTCAAGCAATTATCAAGCCTCCTATCATTTTTTCCATCAATATAGCCTTGTGCATTAAAGCCCCGGATCTGCCCCGCGAAGCGGGTAGGAAACTTAGAAGCATCAAAGCGGTCAATGGTTCCAATCCCACTTTCACCAGCAAGCAATTTATCATAATAAGCATCTACGTCATTACCAAAGACAGAGACCAATCCCATGCCCGTTATGACAACCCTCTTTTTGGGGTCTTTCTCTCGTTTTGGAGCTGAAACGGTGGAGGATGATGATGCTTTGATGAATGAGATTCTCTCACGTGGGGGCTTTGTTGCATTGTGAGATTTTTGGTGAAGTGGGTTTAACGGAGATGAAGAGAGATATAGAGATTGCAGGGCTTCCATGGCAAACTCTGGAGTTTGAGAGAAGGGGAGAGGGAGAATTTGGGAGGGCGATAGTAACGATGTTGTGTGTTTGTGTTCTGTGTTGAGAGTGAATTGGAGGTGGTTGTAACTTGTTTGCAAAAAAATAAAACCAATGGGACAGGGATGGTTTGGCTTGGCTGTGGAGCTTATTATATTAACAAAACACTATAGCTATTTCCATTTACTATTTTTTTTATATTAAAAAAAATTGAAAAACTCTATATATTCTAGTTTTTATTATTATGTATTTTTATTTTTAATTTGACTGTGATTTTTATGATATTTTTTCTTAACTCTTTTATAAAAAAAATTATTATTTATTATTTTACTTTTCAATTCAAGTTAATACTGTATTATTTATTTTTATCCTAATTAATCATTTATTTATTTATATATATGTGTGTGTGTTTTTTATGTTTGCTATAGGTATCTTTTTTTTCTCATATGATTCAAATAAGACCAATTTATTTAGTTTGTTGGGATTATAAACCCAGTTATTAGATTTTTCTTTCTAAATATTTTACTTAAAAAATAATATGGACCGCAGCTCATGCACTATCCTAGTAATAAAGCTAAAAACAATTAGAAAAATGCTAATTTTTTTTTTTATTCAATGCAACTTGTCGTACATCAAAATCAAAGTTATTGGTGATCGAAATTTGGCCACTTGAGAGCTTGTTCTCTTATCAACTCTTTTTATGATTTTTTCTCTCTTCTCTCAACTAAATCATAAAAAAAATAAAGTTAAGGAGAAAAATATAATAATAACTTACAAGAATAGTGATAAAAAATAAAATTTGAGGAATTAAATTTAACTATTACATGTCTTTTTAAGGAAAATAGCTTTGTTTAATATTTTTTTATGCTAGATGACTCTTTAATCTAAAAGGCTTTTATCATTTTTATAATCCTTTTAAAGCTTTGAGCTTTATTTGGATCAATCATTTTTCACATTTTCAAGCTAGATTACTTTCTATAAAAACTTGAGTTTAATTAATTATAATCTTTTTATTATTGTGAGGTATGAGAAACCTTTGTGAGAGATTATCCATTGTGAAAGTGCAAATAACACTCAAATCTTTTAGAAAAATATTGGTTATGAGCTATTGAGATATTAAGATTTGAGCCTTGAAAAAAATCAAGAGTGGATTGTTTTATACTCATCGTGCCGTGTAAAAGATTAGTGTATCAACAAGATTTCACCAACAAGAAAAGTGTGACTAATTAGTTAATACTTAAATGATGGTTCTAGGAGTGGAGTAGATAAGATTGGTCAAACCAGTATAAATTTGGTGTGTCTCTCTCACACTCTATTATAGCAAGGCAAGATTTTACTAAAATGCTATTGTAGCAATAGTAGAGAGGGAGAAATTGAGAAAAGAGAAAATAAAAGAAAGGAGGTTGAAACTTCGCTTGTGTGATTTTTGTTTACCGGTAATGATGATACTCATATGAGGTTAGGGGTGAGCAAAAAAACCAGAAAACCGATTAAACCGAGAAAACTGAAAAAAAAAACTGAAAAAACTGATTAAATATTTGAAAAAATCGGCCGGTTCGGTTCGGTTTCGGTTTTATAAGCAAAAAACTAAAAAAACCGAACCGAATCGAACCGGAAAAAAAACCGAGCCAAACCGGAAAAACCGAGCCAAAACCGGAAAAAACCGAGCAAAAACCGAAAAAACCGAGCTAAACCGGTTTGAACCGGTTTTTGCCCTAAAAAACCGAACTCAAACCGGTCGGTTTGACCCGGTTTCGGTTTTTTTTCAAAAAAAATTTCGGCTTGGTTACTTTTTTTGATAAAAACCGAACCGAACCGAAAATGATCACCCCTATATGAGGTGAAATTGAACATCATTTGTAATATGATAGAATATTTATAGATTAAAAAATAATAAAGGGTGAAAAAAAATGTCGAGGGCTAACCCAATAAAATCAAATAAAAAAAGAAAACAAAAGTTAAAAAAAGAGAATTAAACAAAAAAAATAACAAAACAAAAGTTAAATAAAAGAGTATAAAAAATAAAACAACATCAATTTCAAAAAAAGGAAAAAAACAAGGCAAACCTCTTAAACATGATATATCTCTAAAAGTTACATCCCATAAATTTTTTTACTTAGATTAGAAGCATAATTCTCAACTAATAATGAGATTAGTAGAAAAATATTAATAAAAAACTTGTTAGAGCAACAAAAAAATAAGAATAAAAATTGATAGAAAAAACTCTAGGACGATGTAATTTAATGAAAAAAATCATAAATAAAATAAATATGAATTAAAAGAATAAGGATTACAATTTAAAGATTAAAAAAATCATAGAAGGTGAAATTAAAAACATTTATAAAAACCAAGCAAACCCAGAAAAAATATTATAAACATGATCAAATGTTATAAAGTTCACAACCTATGAAACTTTGAATTCAGATCTTGTCAAGAAGTTTATTACAAGCCACTTTAAAAATATAAGTTTTCAAAACTTGTCAAAGCAGTAAAAAAATAACAAAAATAGCCTTGAGCAGACTCGACAACCAACGCGAGTCAACAAATCAAACACATAACTTAGGACATGAAATTGGAATGACCCTATAAATAGGAAAGCGAAAAAAATACCCGTCAAAAAAATTATTCAAAAAAAAATGTTTTAAAAAAAGACGGATGTTGACTCGGACTAATTCTTCAGATCTATTACCTGGATTATGAGATTGGAGTGGCTCCATTAAAGAAAAACTTGAAAAAACAAAGAAGTAAGATTCTTAATCAAACAAATATTGAGGGATGAAATTAAAAAAAAAATCAATAAAAAAATAATGCAAAACAAAAAAAAGCTAAAAGAATTAGAACTAGAGTCAGTCACACGCATTGCTATAAGACGGCGTAGTGGCTCATCCATATAAGGCACGCGTCAATTGCTTTATTTGTTTTTTTTATTTGTATAAAACCAAGAATTCCCTTAAAAATAATTAATAATAACAAACAAATCATGATGAAATTATAACTATATCTTTAAAGCTAGATTAAAAAAATCAAAAAGTAAATGTAATCCAGTAATTTTACTATTCTAACTAATATGAAAATGTAAAAACATTCTTATGGAGAAGGTATTGAATTATTTTATTAAAGGTTATATTAAGAATTTTATTATGTATTAAAAAATATAATTACTAAAATAATTCAATACAATCCTCAAAATATTTATTTTATAATGAGAAAATCATTTTATCGTGAAACAAATGTAAAAAATAAAGTAATGAAGAAGCAATATAGAAATCATATTATTGTAATAAATAATAATTTATATCTTTAAACAGAATAATATGGCTAGGGAAATTAGTTTTTTTTTTTTATATATATATATATATATATATATATATATATATATATATTTTCTCGGTCTCTCAAATTGTTTTTTTCCTCCCTTTTGTTTTTGCACCATCTTTCTCTCTTAACAGAAATAAAATAATTCCCTTAAAAACATATAACAAGGAGAGAAACAACAGCATAGGAGGGGAAAAAAAAAAAAAACCAATACACAACAACATGAGCGATAGCGGCGGCAACTCTATAACGATCCCGGATAATGTCAAGAAAACTATACAAAGCATAAGAGAAATCACAGGGAAAAAACACAGTGATGAGGATGTATACTCTGTTCTTCAAGACTGTTCTATGGATCCTGATGACACTGCGCAGAAGCTCCTTTTTTTAGGTATATTTCTGTGACCATGCATTAGGCTTTTGTTTTTATGTTTCATTTCTTCGTGCATTAATGTTTGATGGGTGTGTTTGTTCTCATTGTGTTTCTTGCTTTTATGATCTGTTTTGATTATTATTGTAAAGGGTATATGCTTGGTTGAGGAGAAAATGGGGAAAGGAGAGAGTTTTGGCTCTTGTATGTGTTACTTTGATTATTGGACGAGCAAAGCCTTGAACTTGGGACTATTCGTTTTCTGGGTTTTCTGGTTTTGTTTGTTTTAAGAGTGTGCATGGGTGCTACTGTTGTTTGCTTCCACAGACTTTCTGAACAAGCTAAATTAGCACTTTATTCCTATCTAGGCTTTGCTGGTTCAGGGTTTTTTTTTGGTGCAACTGGTTGTTATTGAGGCTTTATTGTTAATTTGTTTTGTTCATAGCAAAGAAAGGAGAAGAAAGGGGTAATTTTGATCGAGGATTTATTTTTGGATCATGGGTTTTGCAAGGAAGAGGTTTTCTGGGTTAGGGAGAAAAATTCTTTAGGTAATCTATGTGTAATTTAAAGTTCTTGTTTTCTACAGTCTGACTTCAATATTTTTTTTTCCTTTTGTTTCTTTCTTGAAAGATTGTGGAGAAGTAAAACAATTAAAAGGTTGACTCAACTAATCATAATGATAAGTGGAACCCAATTCTTGTTTTCTACGTCCCCTTTTTTTCTTTTTTTCTTCTGTGAGTAACCCAGTTCCTGAGTAATGATAAGTGGAACCCAATATTGGTGTGTTGCTTTGTGTCTTTTATTTTCCTCCTTATAGTAACTCATTGGAGCTTTATTGAATTTAATTTTCACAATATTTATGTAGCTTTTGATTACGTGTGCAACTTTTAAAAATCTGCAAAATCCTTACAAGTTGACTGGACAATCTTAATGTTGAATCTATGGCACTTTTACCAAATGATATTATTCATGGCAATCATACCTGCTGAGTTGTTTTAATAAAATAATAAGTTTTGGTTGGCAGATACATTTCATGAAGTCAAGAGGAAATGTGATTGGAGAAAGGGGGTAAGATATATTATTCTTTCAGAAATTTACGCATTCCTTTTTGTCTTTCTTTCTCGGGTTTGTCCATATGGTTTTGTTAACTAGACAATTTTGCAATTCAATTCTTGTATTGTTGCTGATATTGCAGACTCAAGGAAGAGGAGCTAGGGGTGGTCAAGGAAACTTTTCTGGTAAGAATTTCTATCCTGGTTGAGGAAATTGTCATTTTTGGATGTGAAATGTATACCAAACCCAAGACTAGAAAAATACCTGCACATGTTTTCTTTTATTTGGGTACCGAAAATATTTGGTTGTAGTAGTACATCTTAATAAGTTGGAAGTTAGTAAAGAGTCATTATTCCACTTCTAATGCATTTTAACATAACATCAATGAGTCAAGATGTAATGTAATCCCTTGTCCCCCCCCCCCCTCTATATCTGAGCTTTATGGTTTTATATATGAAAAATTAGATCAGATTCTTGTTTTGTTTCTCATTTTTTTTATGTGGAAATTTTGTATTAATTATGTACTTTTCTTTTCTAGGATTGTGATCCCATGCTAGTAAAGTTAAAAGGGAAAGTGTTGGGTTAGAATTTGAGAGGTTGCCCGCTGTGATTGCAGACTGTTTCTCAGTACCTGATAAAATTGCTTTCTGAACTGTTTGTCAGATGCTGTTGGTGGGAGGAATGTGGCTACTCGAAGGGAAAATGGAGTTGTTCGCATGACAGACAGAAGTGCTTCGAACTCTTTACACTCTGTGCAGAAAAAAAATAACACTGCAGTGAATCCTGTGACAAAGTAACTACTTTAACACAGATGTTCATTGCACTATGGCATATAACACTCGTGTAGAACTGTTTTCCCATTCTTGCTAATTTATTTGTACAACTGTTACAGAGATTTAACTACCACTTCCTCTGACCCTTCAACTTTATCCAATAGGAGTTCTATTCGCAGCCATGGTCCGCAGCTGCCTGCTGGTGCTGATGCAGGTAGTTCAGCTCACACTGTGAAGTCAGATGCTTTCCTACCACCTGCAGCATGTCCACCATTGCCTATGCAAGTTTCTGTCTCAGTAATGCTATCTAAGGAACGGAAGTCCACAACATTTTTTAATGGCCTCCCAGCTTCTACCACTCTAGCATCTGTATCTGGCTCTGTATCTTCTTCTTCAGACCCCATATTGGCCCCTTCTATGACTAGAAATCCTGGTGCTGTTGGTACAATTAAACGCGAAGTGGGTTGCCAGCAGAAAGCTGCTGAACAGAATAATATTCAAGGAAACAAAAAAAAATTTCTGAGTAAATCAAAGGCAGTTGGAAATAATCAGTTGTCTGAATCTCTGCAGCCCTCGACTTTGTCTACATATAATGATTCTTTGGTTGTCAGGTCTTCTGCTAATGATAGCCATTCATCAGAGGAGTTGGCTAAATCTTTAAAAAGTATTGTTTCCCCCCTTGTTACAAGTTTCATTGTTTACTTTTTATCCTCTTACTTTTGGATTTTGAACGTGCTTTTATTTTTGAAGCAGCAGTCTTGTCTGAAGATGCTCAAGCTAAAGTCAGTTCTCAGTTGCTGCCAGAACCATCCGTCACTACTGGACATGTTAAATTTCCAAATCACTTTAAAGTCCCTGAAGCGTTAAAAAGTAGTTTAACTTTTGGAAGCTTTGAATCAAATTCTGGACCAGGAAAGGAATATATCAATGGTTGTTTGACTTTTGGAAGCTTTGATTCTAATTCTGGACCAGAAACAAAATGTTGCAATGCTATTGATGGTGACATAAACTCTACGCTTGCTGTTGAACTGACACATTCAACTGTTGAAAATGCCAGACCTTCTAGGTTGGTGAACATATTATGCATTTTCTAACTGTTTGTCATGTAAATACATGTTTGAAATAATTGATTTTGTAAAGAAAGATATTTATGTTGAAGCATTTTGTGGGATGGCAAAATGGGGATTTTCCAGGGGCATTCTTGATTGTTTTTGTTGGATTGTAAAAATGGTGGCTTTCCAGGGATTGGGTGGAGTTAGTCAGGTTATGTGGTTATGCTGCATGTGTGCTCACTGATCCTATTATCTAATGAGCTTTTTGTGCCTAAAACAAAGCCTTTAGCCTTTTATTTGCTTTGTACTGTACCTTTTGAATGTTTTGGATCTTTTATATCATACATCTAGGAAATATTTTGAAGTTTTCAGTCATTGTGATATATATACACTTTTGTTTTACATGCAGCAATGATAGTGGATCGTCGCCTATGCAAGTTGATCATTCTTATCAACCAGAGTCTCCTCAACCTGTGGTTGAAAAAGTGCTAATATCAGAGGATAATGATGCACCGGGTGCAGACTCGAAGGTTGTTCAATCAAAGCAGGATGCAATGTTGCTTCCAGAATGCCATCAGAACTCAACTGTTCAAATTTCCCCAAGCTATGGTTTTGGGATCATGCCACCCTTGCAGGCTGCTCACCCTGTACCATTTGTAGGACATGAGACTCAGGCACCGGATGTTTCTCAACTTTCAGGCTTTGTTGTAAGCCTTTGCTCCACTTGCGCTGTTTCATTTATTTGTCATGTGCTATTTGCTCTGGCCATAATATCTGTTAGATTAAATTTTTTAAAGTCAATCTAATATACTACATTAATGTGAAAATATCATGCTGGCACTACTTTGGCATATGAAGATGATAGATTAATGAGCATCTGTCAATGTTGACCTGCAGACACCAAAGCTTGCCATGATCTTGGGTGAACAATGGATTAGCTTTATACAATATGCCCTATCCTCTTAGGATATTTTTCGCCTTGGAAATGAACTGTTAAGAGATTGGAGAAACCTTGTATTTTATTCTGCATAACACTCTACACATACACCCACAACCACACATTTTTTTGATTGTCTGTGTGTGTAAAAGCCACGAGGGTTAAGTTTGCTTTCACCTTTCTTTGCGACAATTTTGTTCGCTTTCAACTTCATGGGAGATGCATATAATGGTATCATCAGATTTCCATATCTTACAGTGAGCCCATCAATAATAATAATAATAATAATAATAATAATAATAATAATAATAATAAGAATAAGAATAAGAATAAGAATAAGAAGAACAACAACTACTCCTGTTAAGAATGTATTGTGTTTTTCAGCCCCTATTTCCGTGTCCTTTTGTTTGAGATAATGATTCTTGTGCATAACTTTCCTGTCTTTTCTGTTAAATTAATTGGTTCTGTTATTTATCAAATTTCAGGGTGAGAATTCTATGGCTACATCGACTTCAAGTCTGAGTCAATCGATGCAGCACTCTGTTGCTGCTTCTCTGCACCCACTTCTTTTCAGGCCTCCATATCCTCCTAACTATCTTCAGTATGGGCATTACTTCAATCCGTATTTTTTGCCACCAATGCACCAATTCTTGAGCCACAATGGGCTTCCTCAACAGCCATCGACTGGCAATGCATTTCTGACATCAGCACCTGCTGCTGCTGGTGTCAAGTTCCCGCTCCCTCTTCCACAATTTAAGCCTGGAACTACTGCCAGAAACCCAACTCCAGTTGCACTCCCAACTTTATATGGATCATATGGCTCTTCCCCTATGGGCTTCAATCCTGGTCCAGCTGTATCCTCTGGAAGCTCTGCTGGTAACGATGATCTATCAGCATTTCAGTTGAAGGAAAGAAATATCTACACTACAGGATCACTGGTTGGTTTTACTTTTCGTTTCCATAGCTTAAAGTCTTGCGATGTTTCTTAGTTTTTGTTGTGGCGGTATGAGGAGAAATGTATATGATCTGCCTTGCTATTTGCTGCATAGTGAATGGTATTTTTTATTGTTTTCAAGTGCCAAATCAGTGCATTACAGCTATCAATATTAAGTGTATTGCATCATTCTGTCCTTGATTGCTTATTTATTTTATTTTTTATTGGACTCTGCATTAGTTCTTTTAATTTCTGATTAATGATTTTCTTTCTTTTGGTCATGGTTGATGCAGAGCGAAGTTTCATCTTGGATTCCTCCACCTGGGCAAGATATATCCAGCTTGCAGCTCAGTTCCTTGTACCAACTTCACCCTCAGGGACAGCACCTCACCTTCTCTCCTCCACAGGCTGGGCATGGTACCTTTCCTGGATTTTACCCACCAGTGCAAACAATGGCTGCACCTTCAACTGTTAACCAACTCATGCAACAGTCACAGGCTACGCCTGCAACTGCTGAACCTGTGGTACCCCCATCTGGTCCTTACCAGCAGTCTCAACTTACACAGATCAACTGGAACTCTTAACTAAAGCATATGAAACCTCTATTATTGGCCCCAGCATAAAGCCTGAGACAACGGAAGTGTTAGAGAGCTTAGAAGTGTACATACAAATGCGGCTGCAATGCTTAGGTTAATATGATAGGTGGGGAGGGGATAGAACGCTGACCTTTTTCAGTATCAAAATGATAGGTTCATGTCTTTTTGCTGCTCTTCTTAATTTGTGCTCTTTTCCCTAGCATCTGTCCTGCTCGGGGTGGACTTCTATTGTTTTCCGGAAGCGTTATTAATTCCATTAGATGATGAAGGAATTTAATAGGTTGAGAGTAGGTGAGATTTATCAATTTTTGCTTTCAGGCGTCGCAACTGTAAATTGAATTTTGAGGAATGGCGAGATATACTACTTCGATTAGTGCCCACTGGGATTGGCACCTTTTTTTTTTCTTTAATTGATCAGCCTTGATATCTCGGCACCATTGTGCCTGAAATTAGTCTTAAAACCATGGCATCTGATTTATGAGGCAAGCAGTCAACCTTCCTGAATTTGTCTGTGCAGCAAAGAAGGCGGCAGAACATATGAAGATTAAATAGGCAGCAGCGTGCGTGTGCTGGTTCTTTGTATCATCTGTTTGAGGCTATTTCATTAAATTGTTTTCGGTTGTCAAGAACCTCCGCGTGAAAAACCCCATTAAGCACCACATAATCATCCATCTAAACGGTGCAGACTTGTGTTTTAACCAGCTAAACAAAACAGGGGCTGAGCCCAGTGCAAGGAACTCTGAAATGGCCCTCCAGACTGATAGCATCACTCTCCATTGAGGCATTGTTCTTAATTATCTGTTGAACCACATCTCATGCCATTTGGACCATCCTAGCATCAGCATCAACATCTCCCTCCACGACACACAATTCATGTCCCTACACTCGACTTTAATTGAACTACACCAGATGCCTGATGAAAGTCATGGGGGTTTTAAAACAAGAACACTTGTCATAATTAGCCTATTCGGCAAGTGATGCCGAGGTACTCCAGCCTATCTCATCAGACCCATGAAACCATACACTCCAATCGAGGACATCCTCGTTCTTCTTGTAATGATGAGCGTCCTTAGTCCATTAACAATTTCTCCGGTGAATCGTTGGTATGGTCGTCAACAACGTGGTCGTGGTCTGTCATGCAATACTTGTCCAATTTTGGATCTTGACAGTCCTGGAACCATTATAGTTTTTAGCCAAATTTACGGTGTCGATTATCGGTAGTTGGGATCATTTGACCAGCTCTTGTCCTCCTTGGAATAACAATGGTGGCAGCAAACAACTTTTGATCTAGTGGTGGCAAACATTTTTTGTTATTTAGTTCAATTAATTCAGCTATCATGATAGATTCGGCCACTGGTTTTGTTTGTTTTGCTTCTCTTTATACACGAGCTACTCATCACATCACTCCAGATATTAGTGACTTCTTGCATGTGGAATCATACAGTGATTCAGATCACCATGAAATGCGGGATGGTGACTAACTTTTTATTTCTGATATTGGTCATTTAAAAATTCTCACACCTTATATTTGTCATCTATTTTAGACGTCCCTGGAATAACTAAGTCCGTCCTTACTTTCCGTTCATCAATTTGCTATTGATAATGATATCTTTTCTTCTCTCTTTTTTCCGCAATGATTTTTGTCTTTTCAAGGATTGTATTTCCGAAATTATATATCCTTTTTTCTGGAACCGTTATAGATGGTCTCTACCACCTTCATACTCGGTCTTCTCAGCCTAGTCCTCACCCCTTTTCTACTATCCTTGGATCATCCATGCTTTGGCATCATCGGCTTGTCCATCCTCACTTCCGTGCATTGCATCATCCAGTTTCCAACAAACATTTTCTAGTGTTGCCATCTTTTTTAAATTTCAATCGTGCTGCTCACTACTTGAGCAAATCTAGTAGATTATCTTTATATATATCCTTCTGAATATATAAGCAATGCTCCTTGAGATTTGTTATTTAGTAGTGTTTGAGGCCTTTTCTTTACTTCTTGGTGGACGAGTGTCGGTTTTTTGTTGTCTTTATTTACTATATTTCTAATTTTATTTGGTTTCAACCTTTACATGTCAAATTCAAAGTCGATGATATGTTTATTAAGTTTAAAAAACATGTTGAAAATCAATTTCATCATCTTATTAAACACATGCAAACTACCTAGGATGATGAATTCTAAAAGCTTAACTCCTACTTAAATAATTCAAGCATTCTTTACCATGTTACTTGCCACTATATCCATAAGTAGAATGATGATGTTATACGCCATCATTAATACATTGTAGAAACAAGTTTTATGCTTTTATCCTTTGTATCTTTTCAAACTCTGGAGAAATCCTCATCTGACTCTAGATTACTAGTCTGACGTCTTTATATGTTGGAATCTTAAGTTTTATTAATTTTTTATT
>Ga0325401_1002211_pt1 | contig 17141 bp, 8 predicted proteins | sample PopdelMetagenome_FD_205666 | JGI IMG/M metagenome (GOLD analysis project Ga0325401, IMG submission 205666) | Populus deltoides microbial communities from Bellville, Georgia, United States - Xylem-PdKOR-R2 | ecosystem: Host-associated > Plants > Phyllosphere > Stem > Wood/Secondary xylem | place...
TTTGGAAAGAAATGCGAGGATGGAGATTGAAGGGAAGTTGTTCGAAGAAATGAATTGATAATAGCATTGATGTTGCAAACTTGTTAGAAAATTAATGTAATTATCATTTTATTTTGGTTCTACTGTTCTTATAATAATAAATAATGAGAAGATGGTTTGAGAATTCTGGGGTTTCAAAGTATAGATACTTTAAATAGTATATATACTTCTTGACTGAAAAAAATATTCCTTTATTTCCATACTTAATTTCATTTGAAGAACACGCAGGATAGGGTTAAGGAAAACCAACAAGTATATCACAACAGATTTATCACAACAGTACCTCTATAATCACTCAAATTTAGTCTTTATAATTGCTATACAAAGAAGTATTTGAATCACTGCATTCATATGATCTTCACTAGGATAATACAAGAATTGGCTCACTAGACTAATAACATGCACAATATCCCGACGAGTATGAGATAACTAGCTTAATTTTCCCACTGATTTCTTATACCTCTCTTTGTTGGTTAACACTTGGTCTGAGTATTCTTTGTTTGTGGTTAATTTCTGATAATTAGGGTATCTTCTAGCTTACAATCAATCATATCTACTTCATACAACAAATCTAATACATATTTCCTTCAAGAAAGAAATATACATTGCTTCGATACAGATACTAAAACTCTTTGAAAGTATATCAGCCCTCCAGATTCTTCATTAGAAATTTCTTCCATGTCATCCCCTTCTATGATCATATCACCCATATAAATCATTAAATTAATTACCTCACCTTGTTGATATTTTCATAAAAGAGTATGATTCAAGTTATTTTGTTGAAAATAATATTTCCTCGTAGCCAAGATAAATTGTTCTAACCATGCTTGAGGTGATTGTTGTAGCCTATACAATACTCGTAACAACTTGCACACAATTTCAATGCTTGAGGGAACAATATTGTTAAAGCAATTGAGATCAAATACAAAAAGGAGGCTACGATTCTGAATAATCTGTTTATTATGAATGCATTGAGTTAACCTAAATACAAATAAAGTATATATAGGTCAAACTGAAAGTACTATTTTACCCTTAATAAATAAGACTACATAAATATTATTTAACAAATATAACCCAGTGATATTTCCATATAAACTTCTTTGATATTGCCATGAAGAAACATGTTCTTCATATCAAACTAATGTAGTGGCCAATCTAGATTTGCTGTAAAACTCTCATAGTATTCAGCTTTGTCACTAGGGAGAAGGTTATCTGACAGTCTATGCAATGCATTTATGTATATCCCTTCCCCAAAAGTCTTGCCTTATATCTTTCAATAGACCCATCTTTCTAATGGAAATAACCCACTGCGCAGTGCTTTCATTTCTTCTTGAATTGCTCGAGTCCATTTTGGATCTTTTTAATCCTCTTGCTCTGCATTTGGAACATGACATGAGGAAAACTTGTATACAAATGCTTTAAGACGATCGGATAGTCTCTAAGTGATTACATGGACGTCGGAAATGTGATACTTTGATCCTTTTTCCCTCATAATCTGGTGAGTATCGAACTAAAAGTCTGCCTCTATTATGCTCAGAAGATCGTGAAATCAACTTGAGTATTTGCAGCACTAATAGAGGTTAGAAGCAACAAAACTTACCTCAAGAATATTCTTATAGGAGGAGAAGGGTCATCGTGTACTAGGAAGAGGGGTTTGTTGAAGATTCAGTTCCATCAATAACATATTAGCATTATCTTTACTTAACATGCCTCTAAAAGTCATTTTTTTGATAAAAAGAAAGGAACTATTTAGCTGACAAGTTTGCCTCAAGAAAAGAAATATTTTCAAAATAAAAACTTCATTTTTTTTCTTCATGACATGCCATTATTTATATCATTAAATCACAAGTTTTTATAATAATAAAAAAAAGAAATGAAAAACGAAGGCAAGAGTATCTTTCTAAGCCAAAAACCGTATTTTGAGCTTAGTTCACTCATTAAATAACCTATTGTTTTTATAAAGGTATTACTCTTAAAAAAAATCAATAGTTTACCACTGTTATAGACGAATGAGACTTGAATATTAGTACGATCTAATCCCTTCCTATTCCTAAGATTACCATACATTTCTTTAGCATTATAAAGAGGGAAAACTTGTCATCACTTAATTACTCTATCCCTAAAAAATTAAAAAAAAAAAGAAAGATAAAGAAAAAAAAAGGGAAGGAATAGGGTTGGGTTATGTTGGTTCAAGCCCATTTGTCAATATATATATATATATATACACACACGAGATGACATGCCCGCGCGCTGCCGCGGGCTTATAAAACAAATGCACTTGATAGTGTTATAATTATGAACCGGCGCTAGATAAGTAATAGAAATTAAAAGTATGATGGAGCAAATATTTCATGACGGAAAAAAAGTTGTGTTGGTGATCAAAAACTCAGAGACTGAACAAAATGATTTGTAGCAATCTACAGTATTTTGTGAGGAAAAATACAGTACTTTCGCCATATGATTTAGTTTTTTTGTTAATAAAAAGCAAAAAAAATTACAAAGCTAAATTCTCTACCAACTTAATATTAAAAAAAACTAACAAAGATAATCTTGGAAGGAAAAAAAACCCATGAGGAAAAATGTTGTAGCAATTGACAATGTTTTGTGAGGAAAATTACAGTATTTTCCCCAATAAAATAAAATAAAAAACCATTTAGAGAAATATTGTAGCAATCCATAGTGTTTTGTGAAAAAAACTACAATGCTTTCCTCATATGATTTAGCTTTATTGTAATTATAATTCTTAACAAACTCAATATTAAAAAAAAATCAATAAAGATAATTTTAGAAAAAATAAAATAAAATCATATGGGAAAACACTGCAACAATTCACAGTGTTTTAAAGAAAAAAATTTATAAAGCTAAATTCTTAATTAGCTCAATATTAAAAAAAAATCGACAGAGATAATTTTAGAAAAAAAATAACAAAAAAAAACACCAAAAAAAAGAAAAAAAAATCATGTTGGAAACGCTATAGCAATTCACAGTGTTTTGTGATGAAAGTTACAATACTTCCCCACATGATTTGCCTTATTTATAATGACTTGTAATTGTAATTTCCAAACAACTCAATATTAAAAAAAATAAAATTAACAAAGATAATTTAGAAAAAATTATAAGAAAAAAAACCATGTGGAGAGACACTGTAGCAATCCACAATGTTTTGTGAGGAAAAATACAATGTTTTCCCCAAATGATTAAGCTTTATTACAAAGTTAAATTCTAACCAACTCAATATATATAAAAAAATCGATGAAGATAATTTTGGAAAAAAAATATTACAAAAAAAGAAATTGGAAAAAAAACCATGTGAGGAAAAACTATATCAATCCATAGTGTTTTGTGAGGAAAAACTTATATTTACTTGTAATTGCAATTTTTAACCAGCTTTATATTTAAAAAATAAAATTGACAAAGAAAATTTTAGAAAAAAACATAACAAAATAGAAAAAATTACAGTGTTTTCCTCACATATTGTAACTGTAATTTTTAATCAGCTGAATATTAAAAAATAAAATCAAAAAAGATAATTTCAGAGAAAATCATTAAAAAAAACTATGCGGAGAAACAGTGTAGCAAAACTAAATTCTTAATCAGCCCAATATTAAAAAAAATCGACAAATATAATTTTGAAAAATAAAAAAAATAAAATAGAAAAACTATATGGGAAAACACCGCAGCAATCCATAGTTTTTTTAAGGAAAAAAATTACAAAATTAAATTCTTAATCAGCTCAATATTAAAAAAAATCTACAAATATAATTTTGAAAAATAAAAAAATAAAATAGAAAAACTATGTGGGAAAACACCGCAGCAATGCACAGTATTTTAAAGGAAAAAAATTACAAAGCAAAATTTTTAACATGCTCAATATTTAAAAAGTAAAATTAACAAATATAATTTTGAAAAAAAAAATGCAAAAAAAAAAAAGAAAACATAGAAAAGTTGAAAAAAAAGAGGAAAGTTGGAAAAAAAATGAAAAAATACAAAAAAAAAGGAATGCACTTTAAATTAATGTTGTAATCCATTGTGCTTTTGGGTGTAGAGAAACAGTGATTCCTCTACACCATTTAAATATATAAATAATATAAAAAAAAGGGAGACTTAAAACAACATAGACACTATGTCTATATATATATATTCATGTTTCCCACACATGCACATAGTCTAGGAAAAACTAGCTATTTTGTTTAATATAACAGTAGCCATTTCGAATGTAATATCATTATATTCATAAATATATATTTATTATTAATAAAAATTTAATTTATTTTTAATATTTCTATAATATTAGATTAATAAATTTAATATTCGATATATAAATCTAGAGTAAAGATAAAGTTCACGAGACAAAAATACTTTGTAAAGAAAATTATAAAATTGTTATAATTATGAGATTCTTATTGCATCTAAATATTATTTTTAAAATATTCATGGTCAATACTCTTTTAAATATTAAACATTTATTAAAGATATAGAGACTGATACATATTATGTTTTTTTATTTATAAAATGAAGTATTTGTTCTCATAAGCTGAGATATAAGAAATACGTAGAACTAATATGTAAGTGGTTGTCATATAACATGTACATTGAATTGACCCGTTTGAGAATTTCATATGGAGAGATCATTTAAGTCTAAGAAAAGGCTCACGTGACAGTTATACAAGTAATCCTTAAACTTGAGACCGCAAAATTATTTTATATAGAGAATATTATACTTTGATTTTGTTACATGTTATTTTACTCGAGGTAAGAAAGAGGTAGGCATTGAGTATAACATGAACTATATGAAAGTGCTTGAGTGATCAAAAGAGGATTCATCACCCTACATGAATTAGGAAAAATATTTCATATGTTCTCAAATAGTATTGACTGAGAAATCCTTAGCTAAGATAAAATAAGATTTGATAAAAATTTCAAATCTTATTCACATGATCAATAATTATTATATAGAGAACAAACATGATTTAACATGATAAACATACTTCATGCTTTAATGTTAAATCGAAACATTATTGATGAAATGATGTTAATTACGCCGAGAAACCTATCATTGAAAGGTTAAGTCAAACTACCAATGACTTTTCAAATATTTGGGAGATCATGAAATATTACTAGACAATACACCTTGTCATAATCTAAATTTTGATTTTTTTTAAAAATAAAAAATAAAAAAATAAATGAATAAAAAATAATTTGAGAATTGGGTCAAGACAATACAAGTTGAAAGTTTAAGGACTAATAAGGATGAAATTATAAATTTAGGAGTCAATTTGGTCAAAAATTAGAAGAATTGATAAGTTTATGGATTTAATTAAACTTTGATTTATTTAATTAATGCAATCAAGGGCTTAATTGAAGAAATATCAAAGTTTGGGGCTGATTTGGATCAAAATTGTAAGAAATTAAAGTTCAAGGACATAAGTGAATAGGTGATGATACCATACGGGAGTGAATTGATTTTTTCCAGAAGTAATTTTGAAAGAATTAAAAGTTGAAGAGCCTATTAAAAACTGCATTGATTAAATTGAAATCAATGATTGTTTTGTAAATGACACCAAAATTCAGGGGTTCAATTGCAATTAATCCAGGGGTAAAATTAAAAAAAAACCACAAAGATTTTCATAAGGATACAATTGCTAAATGTCAGAAATTCAGGGGGTAAATTGGAAATATCCATTTAAGGTGAAAACGGCGCCGTTTCAAAGAAAAATGTTCATCACCTTCTTCATTCATGAACCACTTCCCTGCCAGCTGCCCACGATGCGTCTCCTGCAACAACGGTCGGTCGCCTCATTATCTAGAGGCAACTGCATGGCATTCCCTGGCTTTATAAAAGCCAGAGAAAGGCCACAAAGAACGGGGGAGGAACGAATAGACAAAGCCCCACAGAACCCAGGGGGGGGGGAAAACCAGAGAACACGGACGGAAAAAAACAGGGGGACGAACGAACAGAAGAGAGAAACAAAAGGTGACACCGTTGTAATCCTGCAGCACGCCCTCGACTTCGTCTTCAGTAGCAGCTCCAGAGCTCCATCTTCAGCAGCAACTGCACCAGAAACAGTGACAGAACCCAGGAGAAAAACGTAGGGAGAACGAGCAAACACAGGGAGAGAAACAACAGAACAAAGACAGAAAGAAAACCAGAGAAAGAACAGAGGACAGGAGGTAGCATCGGTCATCCATCACACAATCATTGGCTTCTTCTCCAGCGAACCAGAAAATCAGAGAGAGAACAGAGGAGAGGAGGTAGCATCGGTCAGCCATCACACCATCATCGGCTTCTTCTCTAGCGAACCAGGTAAGTTCTTCTATTCCAATTATAATTCACTTCTTACTGTGCATGCAATTATAATTCACTTCTGACTGCACATGAAACTTAATTTATCCGTGACTGTGCATGCACCTAATGGCCAGCCGAGCCACTCGTATCAGCTAGTATCCTGGCTGGACCGACTCGGTCCAGCCCAACCTATATCGGTCCAACCCAACCTATATGAGCTGAGCTTCAGTATCAGGTATAGGCCCGGCTGATTCAATTTGTTCTGGGCTAAGAGTGTATTTGATAAAATACACCCTTATATCAATTCTTTTTATTTTATTCTTCTTTGTTTTGATATCTGCCCAAATGAGCTCCTTTGTGATATCACAAAATTTTTAAAAAATTTGTTGACCATTTTTAATTTATTTTACAGTATATTTAATTTGTAGATTTTTACTGTAAAATGCGAATCTGGTATGCAATACATACATGTCTTTTTTTTTATATGTAAAAAAATAACAAAAAATATGTATGCTTTGCTTTTAATTCAATTTTTACTGGTTTATTCACTAGCGCTAGAGTTAGGAATACTATACTTTTTTTATGTTACGTAATATTTACCAATGACAGAGTTGAAAGTATTCGCATCTGAATATTCACTGGTCCTAGATTCAAGAAAATTACAATTAGACTATCGATAGCATAACCCAACAAACTCTTAGCAATTTAAGACAAAACTAGTAATACAACTTACCTTACGTAGGACGCTTAAGGGGTAATAATATCTTCTCTTTTGTATAAGCAGTACCATACCATAAAATCTATGTTGACTAATTAGAGTTTTAAGTGACTATAATAGTAGGTAGCGATTCTTTAAATAAGATCTTTCCCCCCAAGAACAAGATGCCATAAAGTTATTCTTTCGCGATTGAATTTTAAAGGTTGCCGCGATGTTGAGTACAACACACCTGATCTTCAAATATAAATTAATCAAATGTTGAATTGATGATAAAATAAATTATTTACTTTTAAAAAAATTCTATTTAATTAGAATTATAATTTATATTTGGGCCAACATATTAGGAACCTAATGGGACATACACATTAAGAATCACTAGTCAGAAATTAAACTGATATGATTTAATTAAATATGACTTGATTAAAATATATTTTAGAAATTAAGAACTAGAATATAATTAATACATGGATTATATTTCTAGACAAGAAAAATCAAGTAAGGACTTAATTTCTAAAATTATTCTGAATTAATATATGGATATTATTTAGGGGAAAAAAAATAAAAGCTTGCTAATTTGTAGGGTTTTTTTCTTCAAATTTTCCTATAAATAATAAGCTATACATCTTATTGTGAAGTTGTTGTTTGTTATACAGAAAAACTATGTAATTCACAGAATAGAGAGTTAACACTTTAAGCATAGTATTCCATTTCTTCTAAATAGAGATTTAGGAGATTTCTCACTAGTGGTTTGTGTGGATCACTGTTGAAGGCCGGACAATTGGATAACTTGTGGTTTTTTACAACCCAGCCTTTAAAGAATTATTCAAAATAAAAAAAGATTAAATTTCCAAGTAAAAAAACCCCTAAAACAATTCTAGATATAGGATCTTAGGGACACCCAAATTATTTTTGTTTTATTGTTTCCGCTGCGTGTATGATATTAAAAAACCTAACAAGTTTACCCATGCTTTGCCGCGTGCCAAATATGTTTTTTCAACAAAGAAAATGAACATACAAGCATTTGCAACATGTTTTTTCACATAAATAATATCAAGTGTAAATCAGAAAGCTTATGCACACATCTAATTAAATAAATTGAGAATCATCTATGTCAATAAATAGAAAATAAATTCATTAACAATAACTGAATACATATTGAATAGATCAAATATGGATCTACCTCAATCCTATAATAAGTCGATCCAAAATTAATATTAATATTATATCTCATAAATATATTATTCTTAAAACTTAAACAAACTCAAGTTTAAAAGTATGACACTAGTTTTTAATTTAGGATTTACTAGATTTGTGGTCTATGCTTCGTCGTGAGCCAGGCAAAAAATTTGTCAATGTAAACCAAGAATGCTAAAAACAAATTTTGAGACCTGAGTCATTGGTTCAATTGATAATTTAAATAATATAATTAAAAAATGCAATAACAATAAATAAACAAATAAAAAAAAGACAATGAAAAAATGGTAAGAAGAACCTGACCTGGGCTTACCCAAATTATCAAATAATTCAGTGTTAAAAGGAAAAATAATAATAATAAAAAACCTCAGTTAAACCAGGTTAACTCGTAAACTTTGTGATTATGAACATAAGATTAAGATAATATCATAAAAAGAAACGTAGAAAAAAAATCTGAAAATCAATTCTTAATAAATCAAATGAGAATATGATAACTCCACAAAAACAAAAAAAAAAAAACCCAAAGCTCGATTCTAGAAAATAAAATGTTGAAGGATGAAAATTAAGAAAAAAATATAGTTAGAAAATGGTTGAAAAAACTCGATCAGTGCCCACCCAGGTCAAGATGAAAAATCTTTGACCCAATCATGATACCATGATGATTGCATTTGAAATAAAATTGAATAAAATCATGAAGTTTGATTATCGAACACCTTAACGTTGAAGGAAGGAAACCAAAAAGAAATTTCATTTAAGAAAACAATGAAAAAAAAAAGAGTCAACTTGGGTTAGCTCGTAAATCCTACAATCATGGGCATAAGCTTGGGATAACCTAATAGAAATAAAAGAAAAAAAACAATAAGAAGATCAATTTTCAATAAATCAAATGTTAAAGAAAAAAAATTAATCAAGTAAATTTTAAAAAAAGAACAAAAAAAAGCCAGTCTGCCTTAACCTCTAAAACTAGTGGCTCTGGTTATAAACCCAAGACTAATCTCGTAACAAGAAAAACAATTCATAGTTAATCTGGGTTACCTTGCAAACCTCGCAACCAGGGGCTCAGGATCAAGATAACCAAATAGAAAAAAAAGGAAAAAAAAAAATAGGAAGAAAAATTTCAAATAAATTAAATGTTGAAAGATGAAATTGAAATAAATTAATTTAAAAATAGGTAAAAATAAAGTCAATCAATGTTAACTTGTGAAATTGATGACTTTGGTCATGAACATGAGACTAATCATATATAAGACAAGCTTTAAAAAATAATAAAAGAAAACTCTAAAAAATTAGGTAAAATTAAAACATTAACTTCAAAAACGAAAAAACAATAGCGCTAACCCAGGAAAAACTCTTAAATTTACTCTAATTTCTAAAACTCACAATCCTTGAAACTATTTACTAGGGTTTAATCAATAAACTTAATTTCCGATCAATTTAATTTTATAGGATGAAATTGTAAAAAAATATCAATGTAAAAAAATTATCAAAGAAAAAAAGATAGCAATAAAAACAATAGGGATCAAATTTGATGGAAAAAAAAAGACTCATGAAGGATTAAATTGTAAAACAATATCTAAAAATGATCACAAATCAAATAAATAGCAATAAAAAAATTGAGATCAAATTTGAAAGATTAGAAAATGAAAGGGGTGAAATTGAATTTTTTTTATATAATTTATAGAATATTAAAAATAAAAAATACTAGTTAAAGAATTAGGATCAAATTTGAAATATTAAAAAAAGGATGAAATTAAAAACATATATAATTTTATAGCTTATTAAAAATAAAAAAATAATAATCAAATGGAAAAGGACCAAATGTGAAGGAAAAAAATTGAAAGGGCTAGTCTGAAATTTTGAAGGGGCTGTTATGAATTCAGGAAGAAGAAGAAGAAGAAGAAGAAGAAAAAGAAAAAGAAAAAGAAAAAGAAATGGCCACCGATGCTAAAGTAGAGGCGTGTTTGATCCATGCATCACATCATTATATAAGGGGCACTGTAACCTGCCAAATGTTGACATGGAAGACAACGTTTGGTAGTTAGATGACTTTTTAAGTGTCACTTGAATAGTGTTGGGGCCATCCACATGTTTGCTTGTGTTATACATGCTCTATAAGGTTTTTTACGACTTTGTAAGTGTCACTTGAATAGTGTTGGGGCCATCCACATGTTTTCTCGTGTTATACATGCTTTATAAGGTTTTTTTTAAAATAATATTTAACATATGCCAACTATTAAAACACCCTTATGCGACCTTCAAATATACAATAAACTAATATTAAATGAGAAAAAATCCTAATGATAAAGATATGTTGATTTTATCTTTAAGAGCATCAAAGTAATCAAACTAAAAAACCAAAACATCCTTGAGCAATAGGCTTGTCTTTTAGTTCTAGGGTTATATTAGTAATTTTAGTGTGTAAGAAAAAGAAAAATGACTAATCTAACCCTATATAATTTGTAAACGGCTTGGGTCATTAGTAACTCTTTTTTGGATCACGTGATTTACCTAGCAACTCTTTTTTCCTTTTTTAGTTTAGATCAAACCATGATCTTCTGTCAAATGTTAAATTTAATCTTTGAACTACTAATATTGATATTTTGATCTTATACTTTATTTTTTTGCACTAATATTTATTTTTGTTGGGTTTTATTCATATCTATATTTCTTTTGCGTGCGTTATTACTGTCTAAGGGAAGATATAAATCACCATTACCATATACTTTCAAATGAAATATTACCTTAATTATGTATTTTCTCCTAAATTTGTTTCTACACATGCTATTATTGTCCAAATTAATTTATGAGCCTATTTACAAGCCATTTATTATTGATTGATGTTTGTCTAGTTTGCGACGTGCTTTGAATCATGAGTTTCATAACTCATTATTATTTTTTAATTAAAAGCATCTTACTAGACTTGCATCAATCCCTAAAACTAAGAGACTCAATGACCTAACCATTAAAAATAAATTTTAATCCAAACATGATATTAACATAATAAAAACTCGTCAACTCATTTTTAAAATCATTTTGAGGTTAAAAATATGCATTAGGCCTACATCGGTTCGTAAAACTAGAAGAAAAATTAACCTAACTGTTAAAACCCAAGCTTTGATCAAAATATAACATTAAACATGATGAAAACTCGTCGATGCGTTTTTATTCTTCATTTGAAAAATAAATATTCACACACATATACATAAATAAAAGGCAATGATATAATTTTACTAATGAAAGTAACACTACTAAAAAGACAAAAAAATACATGAGTTAAATATTAGAAATTTTCTAAAATGAATTATTTTAACATGCATGTGTATGTAAAATGGCGATAGCACATTTTAAAGCCATTAAAAAAAATAAAATAAAAACTAGGGTAAAAAAAAAAGGGAAAATAGCTAGGGTCTTACATTGGAGTTAGTTTCAAACAAGAGGGAAGCTATTATGGTAGCTGCTTGTGGTAGAGACGGTGGTTGGACCATGAGTTGGTTTGGTTTTTGTTGGTTTTCTATCTCTTTCATTAGGTTTTCTTCTTCTTTATTTTTATTGTTTCTATCTTCTTCTTGTATCCTTTATGCTACTTTTCAACTCAAACAACTCTCATTATTAACTTAAAAATCTCTTATTTTTTCTATCTTTCTCTATCATTTGTATTTTGTTTCTCTAGCTTGAGATCCCTTTATTTTTTTTTTGGTTTGCCTCTCTATTTAAAAGCAAGAATGAAGGTTTTAAAACCTTTCTAAGTGGCATGATTGTGATCATTGATGCCTCTAAGCTTATCTCAATACCTCACCATAGTTGACTATTTGGTTAAGAATGCATAAGTTGCCCTTTTCACACCAAATTTTACAGCGTTTTAGAGGGTCACAAGTGTATTTCTTAAACTAAACATGTAGGTAAAAATTGATACTATTGGTATTGACTTGCTGATTGGACCCTTATTGACTATTACATCAACTTATATGTAAAAAATGATAATAACATTATTGTAAATCCAATAAAAATAAAATGTATAAGTAAAAAGTTGTTGATTTCTAAAAATAATTTTTTTCACAAACATTGGTACATGAAAACGAAACTGACATAATTTAATAAAATGAAGTTAACTCACAAAATAAAGCTAACTCTATAGCAAATCCAATTCAAATAACATAAGATAATTCAGAAAATGATTTTTTCACATTCATGTATAAGTAAAAAGGTAACAACACAATTTTAAGAAATGATTCTTATTATATTTATAAGCAATTAAAAATAAAATAAAATAAAATAAAAAAAATACATGAGTAAAAAGTTATCATTTCCCAAAAAATAATTATTTCACACATGCACACGTAAAAATATGATAACACAATTTTATAAAATAAATCTAATGCTACTTCAAAGCTAGTAAAATAAAAAAAAATTGAGTGAATAATAACCTTTATGCAAAAACGACTAGGGTAAAAAGAAGAAAAAAAAGGAAGAGAGTTAAGGTCTTATACCGGGGCTAGTTTTAGACAAGGAAGGAGCATATGTGGTGGCTATTGATGGAAGAGATAATGGTTGGGCCACGAGATGATTTGGTTTTGGTCAGTTTTATCTCTCTATGAGTTTTATCTCTTTCTCTTGAAGTTTTTTTCTCTTTTCTTCATTCTCCCCTTTGATATTTCTATATCAAACAACTATCATTCTTCCTCTTGTATTTTTATGTTAAGCTTGGATCCTTTTTTTTTTCTTACTTTGTCTCTATTTATAGGCAATGATTAAAGTTCTAAAACCTTTTTTAGTAGCATGATCATGGCCTTGGTCTCTTGAAGTTTATCTCAATCATTCATCATGGTTGACTCTTTGGCCAAATATGTTTGGGTTGCCATTTTCACACCAGATTTTGCAGCATTTTAGAGGGTCAAAGCCGCGTGTTTTTGGGTTGAACATGTAATACACATACATGTTAGAGAAGTGGTATGTTTCTTGGTCTTTCTTGAAGGCATAAGAGGGAGAGAATCGTGGTCAAATCCAAGCTGAAGCCATGAAAAAACTAAGAAATTGCAAGTTGTCTCGTTAGGGAAGAAAGGGACTGTTAATGCATTCCCAAAATGATGTCATTTTTGGTTAATTTTTTTCCTTAAATAAAACAATGTTATTTCACTTATAATTAAGTGAAATGCGGTGTTTCACATCTTTTATTTTTTAAATTCAAAACCAAATTGTTTTGAAGCTTTTATTTTTTAAATAATTCCTCTAATAAATTGACTAGATTAGAATTGTATAAAAAGTTTAAAAAGTTTTGTGTATTTATAAATTAGACTTGTATAAAAAGTCTTGTCTATTTATAATTGAGTGATGATCTAGTTGTGAGGACATGCTAGGTGATTATTGTATTTTCTAGTATGCAAATAGCCTTTTTAATAAGAAATCTTAGATCCAATGTTAAGGTGTTTCTCACCGCTCTATTTGTTTTCGAGCTCTCTTCTCTTCGCGATAGTCTAAGTGCTAGGCGTGACATATATTATGCTAAATCGATACTTTATTGTTCATATTTTTCTCAGCAATTAGAATAATAGCATTGACATTTTAGCAAGTTGGAAATTATAAACAAGACATTATAATAGTTTAAAATTATATATATATATATATATATATATTTGAAAAAATACAAAGAAATTTTTTTTATACCTATAAGAAAAGAAATGTATTATAATGAACGAAAGCAATTTCATACAAGAAAGTCTCTATTACTTCTAGTAGAATTACAACTTGTATTTATTTTTTTGTTTATAATCAAATAAGCTTGATCTACAATATAATAGATTTTTTTTTTATAAATGAATCTAATAAAATTACGGGGAAAATAAATAAATAGTTAATTTTATGGAGACATCACTCCTCTTTTTGAAGGAAAAAAAAAAAAAAAAGCTCTAATATCTTGTTTTACTCGATCGTTAGTTGTAAGGAAAGAATATGTAAATATATAAACACCATTTCTTTATGAAAAGAAAGATGATGGATGATGAATTGAGCCATGCTAGAAAGAAGTAAAATTCCCTACAAAAAAATGGCAAGAATTGAGCAAGAAGAAAGAAACTCTATAGAAAAAGGTAAATCCTTTTATTTTAGCTACCAATACTGTAAATGGTCTATCGAATAGGATTTAAGAGAAAAACATAATTAATTAAATAGTTTATATAAATTATTTAGCCATGAACATTGGTTTCTCTAGTAGAAAGTTTGTGACCCTCTCCCTTCATATATATATGTGTAATAAATTATATGAGTAAAATTACATGTCAATTAACTTAATTAGATTAAGAATTAATATAATTTCTTTATAAAAAAAATATTGAATATAGTTTAATTGCTAGCTAAGAACGTTAGGATAATAGAAAAAAAAAAATTAAATAGTGAAAGAACATAGCAAGAGTTTTGATTATTGTGTGAGTTTTTATTTTACTTATAAATCTAAATATAATTCACCACAATTTTTTTTCATTCATGCAATTAATAATGTGTTATAAATGACACGCTAAAATTAGAAAGTTTTTCAAAAATAATTTTAGTCTTATGTTCTCATTCTAATACCCTCCAATTCTTTTCTCCAATCCTATTTAACTATTCTTTGAAAATTGTTGACAGATCTATAGAATTATTATAAATATTATACTCAACCCCATTTAGCTTTTCCGTTTTCTTCTTCTTCTTCTTCTTTCTTTAATAAAAAAACTTATTTTATCGAACAAGATTGTTGTTAAAATAGATATAATGTATTTATGTAAAAATAATTTATTAGAGTTTAATTGATTTTAAAGTAATTTGACACTACTAAAATTAATAAAAATGTAATTAACCTCATAAAATTAATTTCCAGTCTCATGTATCTTTTCTTTCCTAAATAACTAGTAATAATCCGTGCACTAATTACTGGCTTTTTTCAAGAGCTTTATTGTATAAAATAAAATTTCCTAAAAAGTTTAGTGTAAAAATAAAATTTTCCTGAGAAATAGAGTAACATTTTCTCTGAAAGTTCTTAGTTAATGTTCTCTTCTCAAGTGCCATGGAAACTTTTTGCTAAACGATGTTTTTATTTCCATGAAATTTTTTGGCATGGAACCTCTTTTCTATTCCACGATTAATACTATGATTTATGTGACATATATAAATTGTTTTTCTATTGTTTTAGAACATTTAGAAACTATTACAATTAGATTCAATTAGATAGGTGATTTGTGTGCGTACGGTGTGAGCCAAGTCAAAAAAAATTTATTGTAAAAAACAAAAGAAGTTCAGGCAATGCTATTATTTTTCAAGAACTAAGAAAAATCCGAGACTTAGATTATTGACTTGATTAGGTTCGATAAGCTCAATTAATTAAATAATATGATAAAAATGGAGGCATCAATAGTAAATAAAGAGAACAATAAAAAATCAACAATAACTAATTATAAAAAATAAACTGTCAATATCACACTCAAAAGAAGAAGAATGAAAAGCCTGTAGGAGACTCTTTGTTGCTCTGCTATGGACACCACCCTACCACCAGAAAAAGCTTGTCGAGAAGGTTCTAACATCACTATAAAAGGCTGCACAACGACAATGAAAGAAGCTACATACTCTGTCAGAGCATCAGCTTGGAAAGCAAACCAAACAAATATATCATGATGTGAGAATCTCATGCTTATATTTAATCAATTATTTTAATTCAAAAACAAATTTTCTTTTTAAAAATATAAATTTAACAAAGAACAATAAATAAAAAGATATGAGATAACCTGAGTCATTTTCAAAACTAGAAACCAAATCCTATAGAAAGCAAATAAAAAAATATTGGACCCCAGTCTCCAATTAAGTTAATGTTGAACTGTAAAAACATAAGCTTAACAAAAGGAAAAAAAACCTAAGCAAATCCAGACAAATTTTCTAAATTTAGGTTAATCTCCCAAACTCATAACTTGTGAAATTCTAGGCATGAACTCAATCAAGAAGTTTAATTCTCAACAAATTTAATGTTTTAGGATGAAATTAGAAAAAATTATCAATATTAAAAATTTACCAAACTAAAAATATTTCAATCAAAATAATGATTATCAAATCTGATATGAAAGAAATCCGGAGGATGAAATCATATTTTTTTTTTTTAAATTATCTCAAATAAAAAATAGCATTCAAAAGAATGAGAATTAAATATAAGAGATGAAAAAAAATTGAAGTATGATGATATTGAAAAAAAAATTTAATTTTATAAATTATTTTAAATAAAAAAATAATAATCAAAAGAATATAGATCAAATCTGAAGGAAAAATAAATTTAAGGGTTGCTTTGAAAATCTAAAAGATTGGGCATATAAATTGAGGAAGAGAGATAAAATAAAGAAAACAAAAAGAAAACGCCATTGGTGCCATACCAGAGGTGTGGTGTATCCCACACGCACACGCCAACCACTTTAGTTTTTAAACAATATTTTATATTTATTAAACTAATAAATTTTTTCCTTAGTCAAATTAATTATAACTAAAAAATCAAAATAAAAATATAAAAAAACCCCAAACGGTGTTTCTAAATTTTTTACTTTTAAAGATAAATTAGTCACTTTACAATGTTTTAAAAAGTGAAAATTTTAAAAGGTCCTTATATATGTGTTAAATACATTTTGCTTTTTTAAAGGTAATTCAGACATGTTTTATGTTTTAAAAATGTGAAAAGATTGAGATGGCCTTGTTGTAACCCATTTTTGGGTCCCCACAAATAAATAAATAAATATATATATATATATAAAAAAAAACTGAACAGTGTCAAAATGACACTGTTCCTCTTCCCGCCTGCTGCTCCCAAAACTTAGAGCCCCACCCCCCTTTAAACAAGAAACAATGACTGCATGCTGCTCCCAAAGCTTAAAGCCCCGCGCCCACTAGCCGACCAACGGC
>Ga0325401_1002212_pt1 | contig 17135 bp, 10 predicted proteins | sample PopdelMetagenome_FD_205666 | JGI IMG/M metagenome (GOLD analysis project Ga0325401, IMG submission 205666) | Populus deltoides microbial communities from Bellville, Georgia, United States - Xylem-PdKOR-R2 | ecosystem: Host-associated > Plants > Phyllosphere > Stem > Wood/Secondary xylem | place...
AAAAAAATTAATTAAAAATTAAAAAAAATCAAAAGTTTTTTAAAATATAATTTAACCACGATGACAACCTTAAACAAGAAAAATCTTTCTCAGCGAATATGCCAAGTTGACGGTAGAGAAGCACTTTGCTCCTCCACCGTCCCTTTTTTTAAGTACTGTTTCCGATTTAAGTAAAAAATCACCTCATAAATTTCCATTAAGGCGCAGGCATTACCCAATGATTATTATACCTCTCAACATCAAAACAACCATAAACTAATAGTATATATTACACATCTTGGACCAAATAATTACTAAAAGCATCTTTCAATTTGCGGTAGAAATTACTTCTTATTCATAAATATTTAAAAATAATATTTTTTTAAAAATATTTCTAACATCAAAACAATATAAAACATCAAAAAAATTCTGAGAGATAGTTCAACCGGTCAAACCTTAAGTTTATTCTCTAATAATCAGGAGTTCGAGTCCTCTCATGATCACTAAAACCTTACATAATCGTTAATTTCAGGGTACGTATAAATTAACCTAAATACATGTTCAGTAGCTATTGGAGGACCATCCAAAAAAAAGTCTCACATGATTTAAATCCTGACCAAAACAACAAACCAATGACTGGAACTAGATTGATGGAAACATTAGAATAAACCCACTTGTAAAGCTAAATCCATTGGACGGTCGCAAGATTTTTAAGGTGGGATATTACTAGGTGTTTGGTCTTTGTTTATATCGGAGTAACATATAGATGTAATGGCACGGCTACATGCCCTAGGACGCGTTTTGCTGTAATGTCGATGTATGATTTTTGATCGGCAGTAAATCATGATATTTCATAATTTACGTATTAATTAAAATTAAATACTTGAATGTTCTTACAGATACTGAATCAATTTTTTTTTATATACTGGTTTCAAAATTTAAACAGGGGGGGATTGAATGGCAACGCTGATAGCTGGTTTCATTAATGCAGTGGTGAAATATCTAAAATATTTTTAATTTTAAATTAATTTTATTTTGGATGTTTTTGAATATAGACTAATATCAAAAATGAAATTTAAAAATTAAAAGAATATTATTTTAAATAAAAAAACTTTAAAATACAAATTCTAAATACTGTATACGTCATGATAACGTAAATTTAGAGGTTGCTTCGTTGATATAATAGTCAACAACGTCAATAAATTTATTGACCTAAAACATATTGACAGGTCTAGGAGACGCGTACTTCCGGCTAACCACCGATCATATATAAGTGTCAGAAACATCTAAGCAAGACTCATCATGATTATTCTTTGATCTAAATTTTTTTTTGCCATTTGATGGAAGCACAACACTCGACTATCAACACCTACGGAAGCAGAGCACCATAGCTTTTCTTTTCTTTTTGTGAATAAAAAAAAGTCCACGCTTTGCAAGGACAGATTTCTTAAATACAGAAGAACCCCACGATTACTTGCTCTGGAAACAACAACCACTCCCTCACCCCCCTGCTGCCTTCCCTCAAATTTTCCATTACAGGCCATTTTTCATTTACTATAATATTTCTGTCTCTGATTAGAAGAAGAAGTCAAACATGATGTCTCGCAGTTGCTCACAGTGCGGAAACAACGGCCACAACTCGCGTACATGCGGGGAGAGTCCGTGTTGTGGAGATCAGAACGTTACTCCTACTGGTATCATGCTGTTTGGTGTGAGAGTCGCTGAAGGAGCTGCTTCTTTTAGAAAGAGTGCCAGCATGATCAATCTCTCCCAGTATGAACAGCCTCATGAGGAACCCAACGCCGATGGCGCCGCCGGTTATGAATCCGACGACGTTGTTCACGCCTCTGGCAGAAGCCGCGAGCGCAAAAGAGGTGCGTACATATATACTTATTAATCATCCTGCTAGATGTCATCCTGGATTGATCTTCATGCATATATAATTATATAAAGAAAAAAAAACATCTTTTTAAGATTTTTGGTTCTGGAATTTGATTAGAAAAAAATATCTGTGATAACTGGGTTTGATGTGTGTTGATTAATAGGGGTTCCATGGACTGAGGAAGAGCACAAGCTTTTCTTGTTGGGGTTGCAGAAAGTAGGGAAAGGGGATTGGAGAGGAATTTCAAGAAACTTTGTCAAGACGCGCACCCCTACGCAGGTGGCTAGTCATGCTCAAAAGTACTTTCTCCGCAGAAATAACCAGAATCGCCGACGACGAAGATCTAGTCTCTTTGATATAACCACTGATACAGTAAGCATAATCTAAAATCCAATTAAATTAAATTAAATTAAATTAAATCACACGTTAGAATTTCCAATTTTAATTTATAGCTGGTTCTTTGTTTATTAACTTTGTACAAAAATCTTCTTCAAATCTATAGCCTTTTTTATTTATTTATTATTAGAATGGACTTTTTCTGCAACAATTTAAAAGAGAATAAAAAGACTTTGCTTTTATCATTTGGAATTGCAGTTCATGATCAGTGGCAGTTCTTCAATGGAAGAAGATCAAGTCCATCAAGAAACTCCAGCTCTAGCATTGCCACAGCCACAGCCACAGCCACGTTTGAACAATAACAGGCCTCAAGGCCTTCCCATGTTAACTTTTCCTGTGATTAGTCCTGCAACATCACCTCTCAGCGGTGACAACCCAATGGAGAAGCTGACATTAGGACAGACAAACGTGGATAAAATGTCATCCAAGCTCATTCGTCCAACACCAATTATTCCAATCCCTCCATCTTCAAAATTGGCTGATGTTAACTTGAACCAGAAAGGCCCTAAAGATCAATTAACAGCTCTATCACTCAAGCTATCTACTCCATCGTCCGAGGAGCAGTCAACTCCTGCATCGACACATTCGTCAGTATTTCAGGCCATTTCGAGTAGTGATAGCATCATCAGTGTTGCTTGAAGAATATGTATATACATTTGCCTAATCTATATGATATTATATTAATGGGGGTACCTGTAAAGGTTGGAAAATATTGGATTGATTAGAGGAGAGAAGTTAATTAGGGTTATATTGGACTGCTACTGCTAGGTGATTCTTGTTTGTACATGTTAGAGAGAGATTTGAAGAAAAAAGACGGGTTGTCATTTTCAAGTTGTGGGGAGATTTGTGGACTCTTGTTTATTTTGTATGCTTCCTTTTGTGGTGAAATGATAGGGCACCCAGTACTCTTTGCCAGCTCTTGAGTTGTCTGTCTTGGAAAAAATATATGTGAAGATGAATATTCCATGGCCATTTTATCTTTGATGCTTTGATTTTGAGCCTCTCTGCTGATACGATGTTTTACGGCAACACCAATTCCCTCTAATGGCAGCAATTAGAATATATAGCTAGCCAGAGCTGCTAACCATGTTATAGACACAATTCTGTGGCCATCGTTCATTCAGCAGCCCTCTCCTACCGTTGGGTCTTTTACTCGTGCACGCGCAACAATACATCAACGACCACCTAATTACAAAAAGTATATACTAGGACTGTTTGCTGAGTTTTTTTTTTTTGAAAATTAAATTTTAAAAAAGTAAATTATTTTTTGATATTTAACAGTATAATATAAAATAATTATAAAATATTTTTTAGTGTTTAGTTATGTTATTGAAAATAAGCTGAAAAATAACTTATTAATATTTTATTTTTTTCAAGTTTATTAAAATAACGAGAAATAAATTTTATAAATTAAAAAGTTGGATGAGAATGAAATTGAAAAAAAAATATAATTTTATAAATTATCTCAAATAAAATAAATAATAATCAAAATAATAGAGATCAAATATAACAAATAAAAAAAATTAAAAGATGAAGAAATTAAAATAATAATAATTACTATTTTATAAATTATTTCAAATAAAATAAGTAGCAATCAAAAGAATGAGGATCAAATTTGATAGATAAAAAAATTCAATTAAAAAATGATAAGGAAAAAACAAATAACAATTATAAAAAAGAGGACTAAAGTTAATATAAAAATCAAATTCTAAGGGATGAAATTGAAAAAAAATATTCAAAAAAAAAAAATATATATATATAGCAATGAAAAGTTTGAGAACCAAATTTGATATAATCAACAAATAATATGATATTTCTAAATTTTTTACAACTTCTGGAAAGTATTTTCCGTCCAAAATAAAAAGAAAACACTTTCCCGAAAACCAAGCTAAATTTTTCTTTGACTGGAAAGTGTTTTTCGTTGATCAACTTTTCTAATGACAAGCAAACACAAGAAAGTTTGGAAAGTGATTTTCAGGAAATCACTTTCCATCAAACAAACGAAGCCCTATTGTTTGGGAAAATAGAAATGTATTATTATTATTATTATTATTATTATTATTATTATTATTATTATTATTATTATTATTTAAAAAATCTATTTTTGATATCAACACATCAAGATAATTCAAATACATAAAAATATAATAATTTAAAGCTAAAAATATTTAAAAATGTTCCAAAACACGGTTGGACTGCAATGTCAAACAAACACATGATTAAAACATAAATAACCTTAAAACTTTATTTTATTTATGAAATATTATTATGACCAAATTTGACTTCTAAAAAGGGTTACAATGTCTTTTACAAGCTATACAAATTGATCTAAACTAGAAAACAAAATTAGAATCCTAAAAACACAAGGAAAATAACATAAAATCCAATATAAAATAATAAATCCAGAAAAATCAAGGGAAAATAACAAAACCGGCTCAAACAGGTGTTGTAAATAATGAAGACTATTTCAAAAGATTTTTATCCCACATTGAAAAAACACAATTTATTTTTTATAAACATAGAGTATATATAGGACTTCCTATCTCACATTGGAAGAATAAGACATTCATTTAATGTTTATATAGTGAACTTTGATATGAGATAGTAACCAACAAGAAACGGGTAGTGGGCTCGCGTGCATAAGGTTGAGTTGAGCAAGAGGAAAACCTCTAATTGCCACCCCTGCATGCAAGGCAACATTTATACTTTCTAAATCTTTTGTCTCTTGTAATAGTTTGTTTTTGGCCCTTAAACTGAAATTATAAAAGAGAGGATCTTTGGTGTCCTTGACATTCATGAAGTTGCTTGGGTTCTTACCGATCCCAAGACTAGTGACAATGTTAAAGCATGGACGCATGAGAACAAAGTTTGTAGACACTTCATTTTAAACACTCTCTCCAATTAGTTAGTTGATATATATTGCAGGTACAAGGAAGAAAAGGATATATTGAATAATACGGCGATAAAGTATATTGTCGAAGATGTGAGAAAACAAAAATGTATTATTGAAAATTTTTAGCAAATAACCTTGTGTTGAGAAAATATCCTTAAGAATAATGTCTATATACGCCTCGGGTTTTTTTTTTTTTTTGTTATGCTCTTCATCATATTTTATTCAACAATATTAAGGATATTTTAAACATGGGCATAAACACTACTGCCGACAACACTGCTACTAACAACGTTGCTGCTATTGAGATTTCTATTGTTGTCATGCCTCATATAATCCTTTTATGTTGTTCCTCCACTTGTGTCATTTTCGAGGTTTTTGCCGGAGCACACTTTAAAAGGTGGCAAGAGAGGATCTTTAGTGTCCTTGACATGTATGGAGTTGTTTGGGTTCTTACCGATCCTAAAACCAGTGACAATGCCGAAGCATAGACTTATGAGAATAAGGTTTATAGACACTCCATTTTAAGCACTCTTTCTAATCATTTTTTTGATGTATATTGCAACTATAAGAAAGCAAAGAAGATATGGAGCAATATGGTGACAAAGTATATTGTCGAAGATGTGGGAAACCAAAAATTTGTCATTGGAAAAGAGATGATATTTGGTGTCCTTGAAATGTATGGAGTTGCTTGGGTTTTTACCAATCTCAAGACCAATGACAATGCCAAAGTATAGATGCATGTGAACAAGGTTTGTAGACACTTCATTTTAAACACTCTCTCCAATTAGTTATTTGATGTATATTGCAGTTACAAGGAAGCAAATAAGATATGGAGCAATATAAATATACTGCTGAAGATGTGGAGAATAAAAAATTTGTTATTGGAAAAGAGAGGATCTTTGGTGTCCTTGACATGCATGGAGTTGTTTAGGTTCTTATTAATCTCAAGACCAATGACAATGCCGAAGTATGAAGGCACGTGAACAAGGTTTGTAGACACTTCGTTTTAAACACTCTCTCTAATAAGTTATTTGATGTATATTGTAGCTACAAAGAAGCAAATGAGATATGAAGCAATATGGTGATAAAATATATTGTCGAAGATGTGAGAAAATAAAAATTTATCATTAGAAAATTTTACCAATAAGAAATGGTTGATAACAAAGACATCAAAACTCAGTAATAATAATAAAAAAATTCACAGAATAAGTTTGCAATAAAATGCGAGAGGAAACACAATATTTGAATCTAAAGTATCTCTCATTGGAATGTATTTAAAATGTATTTGGCACAATTCTAAAAAGAAAAGAATTTGGCAGAGGTCTATATACGGTGTGGTGATTAAGGTTGTGTTTGTTTTGCACCTGCTTTTACGTTTGCGGTGCAAAAAATACAGCAAGGTGTTTGGTAACTATAAAAACTGTGTTTTATACTGCAGGATCTACTAAAAAATTGAGTTTGAAACACAGTTTTCGTGAAGCAGTTTTTACATGTTTTTTTAACTGAGTTTCGTAAAACACTGTTTGTTTGTGCGTTTCAAAAGCGCATTTGAAAAAATTTGATAATATTTTATTTTTTTCTTTACTTTAAATTAATATTTTTTGGTGTTTTTAGATCATTTTGATGCGCTGATATCAAAAATAATTATTTAAAAATAAAAATACATTATTTTAATGCATTTCCAAGTAAAAAACACTTTGAAAAGGAACCGCAGCCACACAACTACCAAACATTTTATACATGTTTTTTGATGCACATAAACTTCAACCATAATTTTTACCAAACACGTATCTAAATTCAACTAACCTTAGTTAATCATACTTTTTTTAAATTTATTTTTTTTAAAACCATAACTATAAAAGCTATCTAAAAGACAAACACACTCTTATAATAATAATAATAATAATAAAGTACTTTCACAATGAAGCCTCGACAAAGAGAACTTAAATATTGAGCCTTCTGCATGATATGATGAAGGTTTTGTTATTTTCTTTCCTAGTTTTTTTGTCAACATCACACATCTGGACGAGCTTCGATGTTTCAACCGCCAACGAATTGCAATATTTGACTCGTGAATATTTTGATTAAAAGTTTACTCTTAAAGCATGGTGTTGAATATACATCACCCAATTAATCTTATTTTGCAATTTCTTATTGAAGTGTTCATGACATAATTAATATGCAAGCAACATTATTGGCTTGCGTTGATCTAAGCTATTGTTTTACTGCTAATTTTTTATTTAGTTTTTTGAAAGGTGGCTACCAGGTTAATGAAAAAAAATTATATAAAAAATATATTCAATCCACCCAACGGGCATGCATAAAGCTAAGTATGTATTAAATCTCAAGCTTTTTTTATAAGCTCTAGGGATTTTTTAAAACTTTCTAGACATTTTTTTTAATTATGCTGTTGTCATGTAAGATATGTGAGTTTTTTTTTTGAATTAATAATATTAAGGTTATACAAATTGTAATTAAATTACCTCTCTCTTATTTCATAGTTATATGGGTATGGTTGAATTATTATAAAAGTGTTTTGTGTTTTTCTACTTATTTTTCTTTTTTTTTTAATTTAACCCTTCATGATTTTTTTTTAATTTCATCATTCATAATAGGTTGTTTTGGAAATTATGCTTTTTATTTTTTAATTTTTTTCTGTACTGGTCTCATGCATTTATCTTTTTTTTTTCTTTTTGATTTCAGCCTTCAATACTAAATTTGTTGAAAGAAAAGATTTATAATTTTTTTAATTTGTTTTCAATGAATTTATCCTAATCTTATGACTCAAGTCACAAGTTCAACACTAGGTTAACTTAAATTGGTTTAGGTTATTTTGTATGAGCCTCTTTTTTTAATTGATTTTTTTTTTCTGATTTTATTCTTCAACACTGGGTTAGTTGAGAATTGGACTTCATAATTGTTTTTTTAATTTTGCTTTCTATGAGATTATCTCGATCTCATGATCTAGACAACGAGTCTGACAGGTTGACTTTATTTTTAATTGATTTTTTTAATTGAGCTTCATAATTATTTTGATTTGTTTTCCATGAAATTATCTCGATTTTATAACCCAAGTCACAGATTTGACATGTTGACCTTGATTGATTTTATTCATTCTTTTTTAGGTCACTTTTTAATTGAATATATATATTCAATTTCACCCTTGAACAACTCAATCTTTTTTTTTATTTAGTTTTTTTCTTTAAATTTCATCTATCAATATCAAGTTGTTTGAGAATTGAACTTCATAATTATTTTTTCAATTTGTTTTTTGTGAAGTTATCCTTATCATATGAATTTTTTTTTTCCTCTCGATGTTAACATTTAGCTTCAGATCTTTTGGAAATGAAACTTCATAATTTTTTTATTTGCCTTTTATGAATTTGTCTAGGTCTCATAACCCAAATTAGGAGTTTAACATGTCATCCTAAGTTGACTTGAATTGTTTTTTTTCCTTTTTTTAATTGATTTTTTTTCCTGATTTCATCCATCAATACTAGGTTGATTGGAAATTGACTTCATAATTGTTTTTCAATTTACTTTTTATGAGGTTATCCCAATCTCATGATCCAGGTTGTGATTTTAACAAGTTAACCTCAATTGACTCAAATAGTTTTTTTTTGTTCTTTTTTAGTTTAATATTTTTTTCAATCTTGTCTTTCAGTATTGAGTATTGAGTTGATTATGAATTAGTCTTCATAATTTATCTTGATTTGTTTTCTATAGGGTTATCATGTTCTCATGAGCCAGGTCATAAACTTGACAAGTGAATTTAAAGTTGTTCCAATATGTTGCAATCTCAATATTTAAAAGAAAATATACTTAATATATTACTCTATCAATATTTAAAAAAACATCACCAATCATACATCGTATTTTGAGTTTTTGAATAAATTTATTTTTGTTAGGAAATATATTATCAATGCCTGAACAATTTTCTTTCATTAAAAAAATTTGATCCGACTCACTACGCGTGTAGAGTTAAATACTATATAGTGATTAACATCAAAATATAGATTCATTAGGTGAGGCCATATAAACAAATCAATTTTTAATTCTAAACAAAATATATACTTTTCTCGTTAGAATTGTTTTGGTCTTTAAAGAATGGTTGAATTTGAATAGTTAATACTATTTTATTGGTCATGCTCTCTTAACGGGTTGGACAAAAAAAATTTGAAAGTAAAAACCTAATATTTAGATTGTCATTTTTTTTTTAACATTATCACGAAACTTTGGGTAACGGTTCAACTTGAAAAATTTCAATTCAACTATTTATGTAGTTTGAATTTTAAATTAAATCATATGAAATTATCTCAACGTGACCTTGTTTATTAGGTAGGTCTAAAGAAACAAGTCAACCTAATACTGAATGATAAAATTAAATAAAAATCTCATTTTAAAGGATGAAATTGAAAAGAAAAAATAAAAGATAACAAAAAAAAGTCCAAAACCCAAGTGAATTAAAAACCTCAAATTAAAGAATGAAATTGAAAAAAAAAACTAAAAAAATAAGAAAATAGTATTTTTTTTATTATATTATAAAAAATATAGAAATTAATTTATCATCAGCATAATAATAAAAGATAAAATTAAATAAAATCCACATATTAAAATATATAGTTGAAAAAAATAAAATAAAATAAAAACCTAAAAAAATAAAAATTTTATATTAAAGGATAATATTAGAAAAAAAACCCAATATATATAAATAAATGGCTAAAAAAACCAAATGGCCGAATAAAAAAGCTATAGGCTTGTTAAAAAAAAATCCCCAACTCATGGGCCTAATGAAATTTAAATAATTTTGCTCTCTATATGGATTGAACTCGCGATATTTCAAAATCCAAAAATTACTTTCGCATCAATTGCTTGGGTATATTACAGGTTTCAATGAATGACACAAATTCGGTTGCAATAAGAGTTTATATTCGTGACTTGTGAGGCCCTTTTTTATTTTCTTTATTTCTTAAAATTTTTATTTTATTTTATTTAATCTTTTAAATTCTTAGTGCTTAAAATATTGATTATTCTTACAAGTTAATTATATAATAATAATAATAATAATAATAATAATAATTTAAGGAAGTAGCCCTTGTTGGGCTGTCAGGCAGCCCAACCGAAATTGGCTAAAACAACATCCCTGATGAGTAAGGGAAGTTTGAGATTAAAAGAAATATATAAAAGACAAAAATAATAATTAATGTGACGTTAAATGGAGAGGATGACCTTTATGAATAAATATAAATGTATTATTGAAGTTGAAATAAAGATTATGAATTTTAGTTTGAAAATTTGTAATGTTGGCAAAAACCAATAACATGTTTTGATGGATAGAAGAATAAAAAAAAAGAGAAAATGATCTCAAAAAATTGATATGGTAATTAATAATAAAAGATAAAAAAGGATAGTATAGCGAAAAGGCAATAGTGAAGGTGCAAACATCAATTACATATCATTAGCGTTACTGAGAAACAATAATAAACTCGATAAGGAAATGAAATGAGAAAAATATGAAATAAATATATTTTGATGAAAGAAAATTATTTTTAGGGTTTATAAGAATAATTTATGTGATTAATGTGAGGATCAAACAAGGAAACTCAGATTGTTTGATGAAAAATAATAAATTAACCAGTTTTACACTAAAAAGCAGAGCTCTCAATCTAACAATCAAACTAAACTAAAATTTCTCATGAAACCTCCTGACATAATATTTTACCCAGGGTTAAAATTTTAGAATGATTGGAGATTGGAAAAGCCCTGCATTTTAAGTACAATAAACGGGTAAAATGCAAGAGACATATTTAGTGGAAAAAAGAGAATAAAACAAAATTACTTTTATAAAAAGGGTTGTCCAGCTGAATAAAGGAAAGAAAATAAGAAATGTAGTGGGAATACTTGGAATTTATGAAACATAAGGCTGAATATGCAAATAACAATAAATGGGATTTATAAATGCCCTACTCCTTTTTTGGCTGATAAGTTCTTCAAAGGGGTTAGGGTTTCTTTGATGATTTCTTTCCACTTCTAGATGAGTTCATCCAGGAAAAAATAAATTAGAATGGTTGAAAAAAGGTTATTAAGTGATTAGAAGAGGATTTGAGTTGTTTAAAGATGGTTTTTAAATTTGAAAGTTTGGATAAGATGATTGAAAGATAAAGGGGAAAGATGGAAGAAACTTGAATTAGTCTTTTATTTTCACTTGTTTTGTCATCCATTTAATGTAAGGAACTCATCCAAATATGAGTTATTAAATGTAAGGAAATCTGGTTGTTCAGGATAATGCTCTTGTGATGGAATGTTGCTTATAGATGTGAAGTTAGTTTGGGTAAAGTGTTGATTCATGAATTTAGAAGAAAAAATTCTCTCTATTTTTTTTTATTTTCATCTTTATTTCTTAAAATTTTTATTTTATTTAATCTTTTAAATTTTTAGTGTTTGAAATAGTGATTATTCTTACGAGTGAATATATATATATATATATATATATATAGGTTGAGTAGGGATGTTGTTCTAACCAATTTATATTGGGCTGGCTAATAGCCCAACCAGAGCTATATATACTGGTTAGAACAACATCCTAGCCCTGGCTGAGCTGTTAGTCAGCCCAATATATACTAGTTAGAACAACATCTCTACTCAGCCAATCTTAGATTAGGTAGGCAGGCTCTCTCTCCTTCTTTTCTCCTCTCTCTTTCTTTTTTTATCTTATCATTTTTTTAACCACATGTTTTTAGCTTACCTATGAGGCACACACCTTAAAAATATTTTTATTTCAAAAAATACACTACCCAACACACACATGTGTAAACCCTAATATAAAAGTAGGATAAAAGATAGTGAGGTCCTAATGAGTAAATGATGTTTGGGATTAAAAGAAATACACAAATGACAAAAATAATAATTAATGTCATGTGAAATGGAGAGGATGACCTCTATAAATAAATATAAAGGTATTTTTGAAGTTGAAATAAAGATTATGAATTTTAGTTTGAAAAACATGTATCAGTGGAAAAAACCAATAACATGTTTTGATGGAAAGAAGAATAAGAAAAAAAGAAGAGAAAATGATCTCAAAAAATTGATATGGTAATAAATAATAACGATAAGAAATGATAGTATAGTGAAAAGACAATAGTGAAGGTGCAAGTATTAATTACATATCGTTAGTGTTACCGAGAAAAAATAATAAACTCGATAAGAAAATAAAAAGAGATAAATATGAAATAAATATATTTTGATGAAATAAAATTATTTTGAGGGCTTATAAGAATAATTCATGTGATTAATGTGAGGATCAAATAAAAAAATTCAGATTGTTTTATGAAAAATCATAAATTAACCAGTTTTATATTAAAAAGCATAGCTTTCAATTTAACAATCACATTAAATTAAAATTTCACATGAAACTTTGGATTAAAGTTTTAGATTGATTGGAGATTAGGAAAGCCATTGCATTTTAAGTACAACAAATGTGTAAAATGCAAGAGACAAATATTTAGTGAAAAAAGGAGAATAAAAAAAATTACTTTTATAAAAAGGGTTGTCCAGCTGAATAAAGGAAAGAAAATGAGGAATGTAGTGGGGAATACTTGGAATTTATGAAACATGAGCCGTAATATTGAAATAACAATAAATGGGACTTATAAATGCCATACTCCTCTCTTGGCCGTCGAGTACTTCTTCAAAGGGATTAGGGTTTCTTTGATGATTTCTTTCCACTTTTAGATGAGTTCACCTAGGAAAAAAAATGTAGAATGGTTAAAAAAATGTTATTAAGTGATTAGAAGAGGATTTGGGTGGTTTATAGAGGGTTTTTAAATTTATAAGTTTGGGTAAGAAGATTGAAAGATAGAGGGAATAGGTGGAAGAAGCTTGAATTAGTTTGGGTAAGGTGTTGATTTCATGAATTTAGAAGAAAAAAATTCTCCACCTAGACCTAGTAAGTTTTAGACTAGGAGCAAGTTGAAGGGGAGGAGCTGAATTGGTTGAATTATTGTGTAAACTTGATGGAAATGTGTTGGTTTACTTATAAAATAAATAGGTTGATTATGGGAAATTGGTGAAAAATTCATGTTTCCTTTCTAGTGCATGTTTTGGCCAAGATAGGAAACAAAAGTGTGAGATTATTTGACTAAGCTATAACCATTTATGATTGGGATTGTGTGCAATTAGAACAAAAAATGATTGAGTGATGCTTGAATTTGAGGAAAAGTTAAAAGAAATCACCTTGTTTCTTATTGGACTCCATTCGACCAAAGCTCCATGGAATGGAGAATTCAATCCTAAATTTTATTAGTATTGAAACCTACTTCTAAGGATACGAAGTTAAGAATGTTGGGTATAAGGGATGTATGAACTTGTTAACCTTAACAAAGCGAGCATGTACTTTGAGAGAAAGATTTTGCCACTTTAAATAAAAAATGAATTTAATTAGTTAATTGCTATGAGATTTTGTGTTTAATAATGTTAAAGGATATAGTGAATAAATATGGTTGCCTTGAATTGTGAAAATTGCATGAAAAATATATGGTTGTTCATCAAATTGATAAATTGAAATCTAGATAGCTGAATTTCAATTGAAATTAGAACTAGTAAATGATAAAATTTGGAATATGTTTCCGTATGAAAATTTTAGCTAAGGATGTTAAATTTCAAACAAGAATGATTTTGTTTAATTTTATGTTATAAAACCCCACATATGAGTTAAGAACTGAAGAAGGTTAAACTGAGTCTTGTTGGAAAAATTGTGTATGTTACTGAAATAAGCAATTTTAGGTGTATTAGGGCAAAACCGAGTTTTCTTCCCTCATCAAAATTGTAGATTTGTATAATAGCTTTCTAAATATGCAAGCCACACTCAAAACCAAGTTTTATAACTTTAGTTATGATTACAATATTAAACAATGTTATGGAGTGATTAAGTTAAATCGGCTAGAATTAGTCAACTTCTAATGTTGTCTAGAATTGTTCTTGAAGTAAGACTTTAATGATAGAAGTCATAAGAATAAAGAGAAAAAAATATTTGCTTAAAGTGTAAGTAACATTCGTAATTAGTAATGGTAGATTATATGTTTGGGATTGAGCAATGAATTGAAATGAATTGGCGATAAAAAAAGAAAAGAAAAATGTACTAGCCAACTACATAAGTTCTTTTGACTAAAGTTAATTTGTCAAGAAGAAAATGTGGGTTTGTGTAACTCCTTGTTCATGAAGTTGTCAATATAAGAGATTAAAAATATATTGTGATGGTTTTTTTTCCCTCTAAGATGGAGTGATGGTCTACAAACATGTCGATACATGAGAGACTGCAGGATCCACGCAGCAGCAGAGGACCACTTTTAAAGCACATGCACGAGGTAGGTGCTTGACACCTTGACATTTTTTTTTAACAAATTTATTAAGTCAAGTAACTTTAAATTCTTTAAATGTGTTATTTTTCTATTTTGATTGTAATATGTGTGGAACTACTAACCCGATAATGATAATAGTGCTCGTAATAGGTGGTGGAACTAGTTATTCGGTAATAGGGTTAATGCCCGGTTATAGGTCGAGGAACTAGTTAACCGGTAATGAGATTAGTGTCCGATAATGGACAAAGAAACTAGTTACCCGGTAATGTGGCTAGTGCCCGATAATGGGTTGGTGACATTAGTTTGTTTGATAACCGGGTATGTGATTTGATTGAATTGACTTATGTGAAGTTAGTATTACCTAGATGACCGACTTATCGGACTATAAATGAAATGTTGGATGAAACCCAACTGTTAAACAAAAGTGGTAAATTGTTTTTATGTTATGGATTGTTGAATTAATAAAATTAAATTGATGAAAATCTAATCCTTGTGAAGGATGGAGATGAAGACTACATTGTCTGGGAAGTAAGAATAAAAGTTCATTGACCATAATGGGTGTTGTATAACTGAGGAATTTAATAGTGTATGTATTTTGTATTTTGAATTATTTAGATAAATTGTAATTGATATAATTTGAAAATCATGTACTATGCACATGCAAGATGTCAAAGAAATTATGATTAATAATGTAAATATATTGTATTAAGGGGTTGTGTTATTGCTGACATGATATGAATTTCGTGGCAATTATAACAGTGTAATGAGATTCTAATAGCAATAATGAGACCGCGTACAACAATAATTACCAATTGTTCTGTCTAATGTATATGAGCGTGGAGGGCTTGCTTCAAAAATTAAAGATGCACATAAATAATGTGTTATAATATTTTAAATCTAAGAAAAATGAATTACCACATTTAAAATTTTGTATACACTAGATACGTGGTATTCAGTGGCAAGTAAACTAGTTATTCTTTAGAATGTTATGAAAAAGTAAATGAGGGAATTGTAAGTTAAGCTAAGGATTTCAGCATAATGATCTGAACTAACACAAAATAAAAGGATGATACCTAAAAGCCTGGTGCATAAATTGTAAACCCTGACCTGGAAGAATGATGGAACTCTTTAACAATGCATCGATTATAGATAGTTGAATCGGGTGATTGTAAAGAATAAATACCCGCTTTAATAGATTGATAATTTGTTTAATCAGTTGAAATGGAGTAAGGGTGTTATCTATGATTAACTTAAGATTGTTATATCATCAGTTGAGAATAAAGGAGGCAGATGTTCTAAAAACTACTTTTAGGATCCGGTATAGGCATTATAAATTCTTGGTGATGCCATTTAGGCTAACTAATGCCCCAATCATGTTTATGGATTTGATGAATCGAGTATTTCGACCATATTTGGATCAATATTCTGGTATACACCAAGGATCGGGAGAAGCATGAGCAACATTTAAGGATAGTGCTACAAACCTTAACAAAGAATCAATTGTATGCGAAGTTGGATAAATGTGAATTTTGGATGGAAAAAATAGTATTTTTAGGACATGTAATATCAGTAGGAGGGATTTGTGTGGGTCCTATGAAGGAGGAGGTTGTGGTAAATTAGGAAAGGTCGACCAACATGGAACCCCATTTGAATAAAGTGTTGGTATCTATTGTCTTTAATTAGGACCCCTACTTTACTTCTCAATTATGGCCAAGCATACAAAGTATTTTGAAAACGAGATTAAAATTGAGTAAAACTTTCCATCCTCAAATGGACGGACAATCTGAAAGAACTATATAGATTTTAAAGGATTTGTTAAGATCTTGTGTGCTAGATTTTGAAGGGAACTAAGAGGATCACTTACTGTTGGTGGGATTTACTTATACTAACAACTATTAGGCAACCATAGGTATGACACCTTTTGAAACATTATATAGGAGAAGATTTTGTACTCCACTTTGTTAGGAAAAAGTGGGTGAAAGAAAACTAATGGGATTAAAATTAATTCAAATGACAATTGACAAGGTGAAATTGATTAGGGAAAAGATGAAGGAGGCACAAGATAGACATAAAAGTTATGTTGATAACCAAAGGAGACCATTAGAATTCAAAGAAAAAGACCAAGTGTTTTTAAAGGTTGCACCTGAAAGAACACGATCCATTCTGGGAAGAAAGGAAAGCTATTGCCTAGGTATAGTGGGCATTTTGAACTTATCAAGAGAATCGGATCTGTAGCTTACAAGTTGGTATTACCCTTTATCTGTCTAGAATGCATGATATATTTCATATGTCACTGCTTCAAAAAGCCAAGTTGGACTTGACATGAGTTCTACAACCGATACCATTGGAAATTAGAAAGGATCTAACTCTAGTGATGAAACCAATAAATATTGTACATCGAAGCAAAAGTGAACTACGAAATAAAGGAAGGTGTTCCTTTGGTAAATATTCCATGGAAAAATTCCCAGATCGAAGAGGAAACTTGGGAAATGAAAGACAAGATGAGGAAGAGACACCCTCATTTGTTTCAAATTAACGATATGAATTTAAATTTTACGGATGAAATTTTATAAAGGGGAATGATTCTTTTAGGTTGGGGTTTATATATATACATACATATATATATATA
>Ga0325401_1002214_pt1 | contig 17133 bp, 14 predicted proteins | sample PopdelMetagenome_FD_205666 | JGI IMG/M metagenome (GOLD analysis project Ga0325401, IMG submission 205666) | Populus deltoides microbial communities from Bellville, Georgia, United States - Xylem-PdKOR-R2 | ecosystem: Host-associated > Plants > Phyllosphere > Stem > Wood/Secondary xylem | place...
AAATATGTGATCATTTATACATGGCAAATCTAATAATTGATGTCTAGATGAATTCAATACGCAGATTATTTCCTGTTTTCTCCCTCCCTCACTCTCTATATATATAGCATTTGTTCTCATCTCATGGCACTGCAAACAATTTGCACTCCAACATGCCTTCAGCACTGATGCAAACACATGAGAGGGAGCCACCCTGCTTTCAAAGAGAAAGCAACCATCTTCTGATCACAACAGACCCCAAGCCTCGTCTCCGATGGACTCTCGAGCTTCATGAACGATTTGTCGATGCTGTCACCCTGCTTGGAGGACCAGACAGTAATTAGTCATCAACTCTTCTTCTCACTATATACATATATATGCTCAAGAATTCATCTCGCATGCATGGAGTATTATATATATATATATAATAATCTTGTGTCACTGACTGTTAACTGACCATCTGCCTGAATCCTCACCTTGTTTCTCCTGTTTTCTTTTCCATGTCTGGACCCAATCTAGAGGCCACACCTAAGGCCATTATGAGAATTATGGGAGTTAAGGGTCTGACCCTTTATCACTTGAAGAGCCACCTTCAGGTTAATTTCTTCTTCATTTCTCTAGATTTTCAGCTACACATATCTTCCCATCTTAGGATATCTTATTTCTGTTACTTTTTGACTATGTACACAGAAATTTAGGCTTGGAAAGCAACCACAGAATTATCTTAATGAACAGGCAATTAGAGATGGTAAGGAACTAGGGTTCCATCATGCCTCCGTTTCTGCTTACTAGTCTATATATCCTTCAATTCCTGCTGCTAGTCTACTTCTCTTCTACAATCCTGCAATTGGAAGCTCGTGGCATTTGTATTGGTATGTAATCTAATTCAGTCTCTCTTTTTGGCAGCAACTGGTCATCTAAAAAACCTACAAGATGCTGCGACAGCCAGAATCTTCGGTGATGGCTTGAACAAGTACGTATATAAAGGCAACTCAGCCAGTGTTTTCTACTCACAGCAGTTTTGAAGTATATTTTAGACCATGAAAACTATCATCATTTAATTCATAGGTTTCCTTATCAGGAACATCCACCGAAATGAAGTGCTTGGAACGCAAATACAAGCACAGAGGACTTTAGATGAGCAATTAAAGGTAAATCCTAAGAAATTACAGAAAACCTTAAGGCTAGTGACAAAAATTTCAAGTTCTGTGTCTTAAAAAGGGGGGGAAAAGCTCCTTACCTTTTCGAGTATTCTGTTCTCATTGTCCTAATAGGTAAAGCACCACCTTCAAAAGAGAATTGATGCACAGAGAAAGTATATGCAAACAATTCTAGAAAACGCGTACAGAACAGTCTCTGCAGAAAATAGGCTTTTTGATGATCAACGAGTTGTATCAGAAATGGGCAACATGAAAGAAATAGTTTCTGCTTCAAACTTTGCACCTATACAGGACTTGCATACTTATGGGGATCATTCTCATGATGGATTTCTGCCAACTGATGATAGCATGAGTAGCTGCACAATCCCCATGATTTCATATGATAATATGCAGCTACATCATATAGGAACATTAGCACCATGTCTAGCATCAGAAGAGGAGCTACATCAAATGTCTTACAACTGATGGCTGCACGCTCAAAGCTTCATGGGATTAATTATATTCGTTTCTTCACAGATACTATTATAAAGCAAAAGCGAGATCATGCTCCCAATTTGCTCTTCATTCATTCCAACTCTAGTAATATCATAGTTAGAACATTCTAGGAACGTTTTTTCACAAAGAACCAGTAGTTGCATATGATAAAAGAGATCCTTTGTGCATTTCTTACATGAACAGTGTTTTTCCTTTAGCAGATATCATATCCCGCTACCAGAAAGGGGAGAAAATAACAATGATCTGATCCTGCAAATAATGCATGAATGGACTATGGATCAGAAAGCACACTGGATTGTTAATTATAGGATCATCTGTGACTAGATATCAAAGGCATGTTATAATGGTATTTAGAGTTACTCAGTGTGTGAGGGATTGTGTGATTGTTAGCATTCAAACATGTTCTCATCCTACCATTTTCAGCTACATCAAATTTTATGGCAAACACAAAACATATCTTAGGTGTTCTCCAATTTTCTTTTCTTTTTGTCTTTTTTCTATAATAAATCACACAAATTTCAACACTGATTCCGACTGCCAGACTGGTCAATTACCACCATTTTCAACTAAACAACAATCAATTTCATGGATTTGTCTCATGCAGACTTTAACTCAGGAAATGGAGCAATAACTCATGCCTAAAGACAAAATGAAGAAAAGATAACAGGAATTTATAGGTGCGCTACTTGATTATAAAAACCAGCTCAAAATTCACTAGACATTGTGCTTGCAACTGGGACAACACGTATGATGAAGCCATAGCAAGAATTATATGAGATGAAGAGGTTACCTTGCATTTGTGCCAGCACTGCAATAAAATTGAGAACCATCATAGTTCCACTTGGGAACTTTGAAGGATCACTAACCGGACCAGAAAGAGTCTTTACATAAAAAAAATTAAAAAAAAAATTATTTACATTAGATTTACTAAATAGAAAGCTTAGACAAGAAGACCAACAATGACAAAATCGAAGCATAAAATTATATACCCTTGCTTTGCTCCTCCTATCCATTCCAGATCCACCAATCCTCTTCAAGAATTAAACAAAAGCATAGGTTACTTCCTTGCTTGCTTGCTTGGTTACAAAACAAAGCAAACAAAACCATATCCATCGGCAAAAAGCAACAAGACCAGAGATTAGCCACGTTTAACTATCATAAAAACTTGACATAACTCCAACCTCAATGGAAAAATTAAGAACATGGGATCATTTCAGAAATCACATCAATCCTGCTTGTTTTTAATCAACAAACCAAAGATAAACTTACTGATTAGAAAAAAACAGGATTCAATTAAATATCATGCTTTGCTTTACATTATTAATGACCAGAAAAAAAACTAATTAATTTAAAACAATTGCCTCCAACTATGAAAGTTTCTCCTTAAAAAAATATTTGTTTAAACAGCAGTGACATCTGGTGTACTGATAATGAAAGGCAACCAGGAACAGAACATAGACACCTGCAACAACTGGCTCAAAAGTTCAAGTAAATTGCTGGATAGGCTAGATTCTGTATGAGGGCATACCAAACTTCACATGAAAAAAAATAATGGTTAGTCAACATATTAGCAACATTTGACATAAACAGTTAAAACCAATTCATAAAATGGTGGAGAATAAACTGTTTATTGCAGTGACAGATAGGTTGGCAGCAGGACCAAATAACAAACCAGGTAGATTTGGGTGTACTTTCCATCTAGATCACAGTCCAGCCATCTAGCGTGGAGTTTTGAGCCCATTCAAACCAATTACCAATTCATGTAGGAGATAAAATAAGAGTACGTCTAGTAAGTTAGAATCACTTCATAGCAGTACAAAAATTGACAGTAATATATATAATATCATCAGCACTCTAATGTACCAAAGGAGAAACTCATGATAAGAGCATGTGGCACCCTTGTAGAATATACCAGATTTCAGGATTGGAGAGTTTCTGTTACATTAAAAAAAGAAAGAAAGAAAGAAAGAATGTGTACCAAAGATGCAATTCAAGATCATGCCTCAACTTACCAGTTATAGCTGCCAACGATGAACCTCCACAGGCGACATGAATGACATGCTGATCAGCCAAAGCATCAAATCGCTGCTGGTATTTTCTGACATTGAATTGAAGAATGGCCCAGCTGACCATGTCCATCAAACCCCCACGAAAGTACTTGACCTTCATCTGATAACACAAACAAGAATCAGAAATAGTAGAAAAGGCTACACAATCTAAAAAGAGGAGGAAAGAATAAAGAAGAAAAGGGAACGAGAGTTGCAGTTGCTGCTGTAACCATGACGTTCAGGAGTCACTTTACCAGTCATGGCAAGACAGTGATATCCACCACCTGCTATCTGAATGATACAAACATCTTTGAGGCTAGGAATTGGTTTTGGTCTCCAAGCACTGACCCTGTCACGTCTTCCAAGTTCACAGACACTTTATTTATGTTGTTTTTGTTCCAGCAATTATGGATGTTCAGTCAATGTTGAAAACATGATAAAATGCATCAGCTGTCACACTGGTTAACTGCCCAAAAAAGGTCTCGACAAATTTAAATCAAACTCAGCAAACAAAAAGATTCCACAGCATCTTGAACACGATGAGACACGATTTTCATTTACATTGAAGCATTCACCTCGTCTTTCTTTAAAGCATAGCCATCCATTACCATAGCAAATTCACAGAACAAACCTTTACATAATAACAGTGCCCATAAAAAAATAGTGCTTTTGTGACAGAGGAAACTATCCACTCTACTCAAGCCTTCACAGAAAGTGCCTAGTACAGGAATTGATGTTGTCTATGAGCAGCCAGGATTTTAACACACTCCAAGGACAGGAAAGTGCATAAATAAAACTCTGTAAGAACATATAATTGGTACTGATGGAAAACAAGATGAGGGGCATCCGCCTGCACAGTTTTAGCCATGTGCAACATAGGCAGCAATAAAATGGAATGACAGAATTTAATTCAGCGTAAGTTAACACAGAATCACAAGGAAGGCCAAAATCACAAATGTAATAAAGTAGAAGCAGTGAGAAACATAAAATTTTGCACATCCCTAGATAACCTGAATGGCAAAGGATAGTTCATGTAACAGCCTAAGATGGCAGCAGCTCTTTTGAATTAACCCGAGAAGCATGAGACCACATGACTACAGCTGTAGTGCCATCCTTTATCTCAGGTCTTACAAATACAAGATTTTCAGTAGATAATTCATAGGTTGTTCGACTAAACTAAAAAATATATATTATTCTTTTTTCTTTCCTTCAAACACTAAACAACAATTAGTCCATGATATTGCTCCATAAAGCTCTTTCGCTACATTTTGAAAAATAAAACCGATACTAGCATCTAAGCAGGAATATAGAAAAGAGAGAGAACATCCTGCAAACAAAAGTACCATCCTCGCCTCCCCAATTCCAAACCTGCCCCTCCTCTGCCAGCACCATTCTGAAAAAATCATCGCAAGACACAGCAGCCACAGGCACCGGAAATGCCTTTACTTCGCAGAGTATACTAGAACTAGCTTGGCAGTGTGGTTGCGGTTGCTTTTCAAATAACTTTTCATGCCGAAATGCATGCCAATGATTTTTTTTATTTTTTAAAAATTATTTTTGACATCAGCACATCAAAACGATCCAAAACATACAATACATATTAAATTTTAGCAAAAAAAAAACTGAATTTTTTGGGAACCCGGTTTGCACCGCGTTCCCAAACGGTAAGTCCACCCCCTTCATTTGGACCCTGATCAGGGCCAAGGCCTAATCTGCCATCTCCTTCTTCTGAACCCGAGGTATAAACTTCCCCTGTTTCCATAGTAGGAACCAGATGAGTGACAGCAAGCAAAAGACAAAATATGAACTAATGTACGAGGAAGTCTATACTTGCCAGGTATGAGGAAGTTTGATTAATTAATCCTTTACGGATTGGTTGTAACTCCTTGATCTCCTCATGCGTTTTCTCTTCATAAGAAAAACAATTGAATTCCCAATTACAACAAGGGAATGACATCTCAAATAGATTAATGAAAAGATTGCATTGCTAAAGGGAAATAACTATGTTCACACACGTGCACCAAAAGTCAGCAAAGATATATCCATTGATCATTACTATCATATAGAGTAGAACTTCCCAATCCTGTATCAGTTGTTGATAACATTGTAAGGTGATCCAAAACTTTAGGATTTAGATAGAGAAGTGGATATGGGCTCATGGCAGGGTTAAACACAGAATCCCCAAGTAAAGCAGCATAAAAGCCAATCAATCAGTTGCAATTTGCAAACAGGTAAAAGATACGTGGAAAATGTATCTCCTAAGCATATATAAACTGCAATTGAGATGTATAAAAGGTTGCTACTTGTTTGCATAAATCAAGAAAAGAATGAATACCTGAGTCAGTGATGGCAGAAGTATGTATGCCAGTAGTGGAAATGTATCGTGTTTTTCCATCCCAAGAACCTTCCACCAGTCTAGGGAACAGTTCTCTATGATACATGCCCCAATGCAACGAAACCACCATAGCCCCTGCAAACTTTATGTCAGAAAGACATCCTTAATGTGCTTCTTTATCTCAGAATCATTTTAAAGAAGGAAATAATATTGCAACGGAAGGAAATAGATGGAGGGATGTAATAATAACCATGCAAAAATCTGGCCAGTGGAAGTGAGGGCAACAGAACGAAGGCCACCCAAAGCAATAGAGTGAACGGAATCTAAAAAAGGGTTTGGAGTAGGAAGAAAAGCAGGATTCTCATGTACAAAGCCAAGACGGCCTCCATCCCCTTTGCCCCGTATCCAAAAAAGACCATCAGCAAGAATTGCCGAGTAAAACAGAAATGCCCACCACAATCACTCCCTATTTGTTGCCATTGTCAACAAGTTGGCCAGTGGTTGGAGAAAGAGCGAAAGTGTCAGGCAGTAGCTGGAGATGGGTAGAGCCTTATCTATTCGATGCCACCAACAAGTTGATCAGAGGCGCCTCTGCCCAGGAAAAGAGCTCTGACAGGCACTTTGCTTGCGGTGGATAGTGAGGAGAAGTGGCTGTTGAGAGTAAGGCGTTGCCGTACAAGACATCTATGCAGCAGCAGCATCATAAGATCATCACTTCCACTTTCCTACATAGTTGCCTTACAAGACAACTATGCACCAGCATCATCATCATATCATCACTTTCATTTTCCTCCTTCTACTGATGTTGCTGTCTCTATCATAATGTTGGTTGTTTTCTGCTGATTTTGATTGCTGATGAACTTGTCATCATGATACAACCGCATTTTTTAAAATTTCTTTAAGGTTTTTTGTGGGATGAAATTTTTTTTATGAACATCTATCTTTATTGTTATATTATTAAATAAAATATAATTTAAAAAAAAAATCGAAGTGATTGAATTAAATCGAGTCTATAACGGGTGTGTATTTTTAAAAGGGATTAATCCGAGTAAATTCATTATACTGTTGTCAAGATATTAGTAAAAAAAAAAACAATAGCATTTTGATTTATTTTTTAAAATTCTTCTTACTGTTTGAAAACGTGTTAACATTTTATGCACGTACTTTGACAAAACTTTTTTTACATGTTAAAGGGTAGTTCGCGGCAACCTTTCTAGTGTTTTACTGATAAAGGGGTGACAATGATATTGTCCGAGGATGATTATAAATATGATAAAATTGAAAATATTATAAGAGATGACCGTCATATTATATTTTTGGGGTTAAATTGAAATTTACAAAATCCTTAATATTTTTAAGGAAAAAGAACGAGAGAAAAAGGAGTCGGTTCGGTCACGGATCGAACCGGCATAGAATCAGACAGTCGGCGGTCACTTTGTTTTGCCCCCAGCAGCAGCAAAGCCAGCACAGGCATAGCGAGGCATCCTCATACAGCATCTGCAAGCATTGAGAGCAAAGAGAGAAGAAGGGAAATGGAGATGGAGCAGCTACTGAGCATGGGTTTTCCTAGTGAATTGGCGGCTCAAGCTCTGGCCGCCACCGGTGGCAAATCAACAGTGAAAGCCACCGAGTGGATTCTCTCCCAAACATCTCATCCTCATCCCAATAATAGCCCAAATGGATCATCATTCCAGCAGCCAAAACTAGACCGCTTCTTTCATTTCCCATCATCAAAACCAAAACAAGAACCCTCCTCCCCCTCCAATTCCCCCACCCAAACAACCACCGCACCACCACCACCACCACCTCATCATCAACTACTATCAGCCCAAACTCCTCCCCCTTCTAAACGTCCCAAAGTATTCGCCCCATCACCCCCCTCAAATCCACATAATCATACTATCAGCAATGATGAGCCCTTGCCCGAACGCATGCGGCCTCGCACCATTGATGATGTTATCGGCCAGGACCTCCTTCTTTCCCAAAACTCCCTCCTCCGCTCTGCTATTCGTTGCAGCCGCATCCCTTCTATCATCCTCTGGGGCCCACCTGGAACTGGTAAGACATCCATTGCTCGTGCCATTGTCACTTCTGCTAACTCTCAGGGCTCTTCCTCCTACCGTTTTGTCTCTTTGTCTGCTGTTACTTGTGGGGTTAAGGATGTTAGGGATGCTGTTGAGGATGCTAGGAAATTTAAACTCAAGAATAGTAAAAGGACTGTTCTTTTTCTTGATGAGGTTCATAGGTTTAACAAGTCCCAGCAGGATTCTTTCTTGCCTGTTATTGAAGACGGTACCATTGTGTTTATTGGGGCCACTACTGAGAATCCTTCTTTTCATTTGGTTACGCCATTGCTTTCTCGCTGCAGGGTTCTCACGCTTAGCCCTTTAAAGCCTCACCATGTTCAAACCATTTTGATGCGCGCGGTGAATGATCCTGACAAGGGATTGTCCAAGAGCTTAGGGAGTTTGGGAGTTGATGTGAGTGAGGACGCTGTTGAATTTTTATCCACGAATTGCGATGGTGATGCACGTGTGGCGTTGAATGCCTTGGAAATTTCTGCTGCAACTGCAGCTGCCCGAGTGGGAAGTGATGGGGATTCGAGGTTGGCCAGTGTTGCATTGGATGATGCCAAGGAGGCGCTTCAGAGCAAGCATCTTGCTTATGATAGAGCAGGGGAAGAGCATTACAATCTCATCAGTGCACTTCACAAGTCTATGAGAGGAAGTGATGCAGATGCATCCATTTATTGGTTGGTGAGGATGTTGGAAGGAGGCGAACAGCCTCTTTATATTGCGAGGCGTTTGGTAAGGTTTGCAAGTGAGGATGTTGGCTTGGCTGATCCTTTAGCACTTAACCAGGCTGTTGCTTGCTACCAAGCTTGCCATTTCTTGGGCATGCCCGAGTGCAATGTGATTCTTGCTCAGTGTGTAGCTTACTTGGCTTTGGCTCCAAAATCCATTTCTGTCTATCGAGCAATGGGGGCTGCACAGAAGGTTGTTAGAGAATCTGTTGGACAAAACGAGGGAGTGCCGCTTCATTTGAGAAACGCACCTACCAAGTTAATGAAAGAGCTTGGGTATGGGAAGGACTATATCTACACTCCTGATAACCCCACCGCAAACCAGAGCTTTTTACCACCTTCACTCCAGGGCTACAAGTTCCTTGATTGGCCAGCCAGTAATGCCAATAATGGATAAGAAATTATTTGATCACCACCGTATATTTTGGAAGCCAGCAGCCAATGACCATTAGGAGCTAGTTCTGTTTTTGGTTGTGGGTGTGTGCTTGGTAGTTTTTGCTATAAAACTCTGCTGCTGTTTTGTTAGTATTCCGAAGCCATGATATTTTTGGAACTGTTAAGAGACATGGCTTAGAAGAGCATGGGAAAATCCAATGTATTTGATGATCTTAAACTATGAAAAGATCAAGAATCTGCTTAGAGTGATACCTGGAGTTATTATGTTTTTCTGTTTGCTGCTTGGAGGTTCTATAGCTGATGTTTCCATTTTAGATTTCCTAAAATAGAGTGGCAAGGAAGCAAGTCAGCAACTATGCACAAAGCATTAGACAACTCTTCTGAGTTATAAATGTACAGAAGCTTTAGCACAGGGGTTAAAGAATCATCCCATTGCAGTACTGCAAACTCCTTTTCTATCGATTATCATTAATCTCCCTGAATCTTTTTTTTTCTTTGGGAAATTTTCAGAGGAGTTCCTGATAATGTTTCAAGGAATAGTTGATCGATGTTAAGAGCGTTAGGGCATGCTGAGATTACATCTTCATTCTGATAATGTTTCTGATAAAATTTGTACTCTCTTTTGGGACAGAACATCTTCATTCTCAACAGAGAGTTGAAAAAACTCTCAAGTTTTGGTATATCCACAGACATGATAAATAGAAACAAGGAAGCCATCTCCCATCTTAGGGGTTCACTTCCAAACTCAATCATAGCTAAGTAAATTCCACTCCAATTAATTTTGTTTTTTACGAGTTCCAATATGGAGAAAGAAAAACGAAATCAGAAAGATTGGGATTGAAATGCATATTATAGATCCTCTTATTAACTTCCATCGTCGATAGATTACACAACTGGATGCTAAGTCCTAATTCCGGCAGCAGAACCACTTTGCTAAACAAAATACAAGCTTACAAGAAATGAGAAGGGAGGAAACAAATACGGGGAAAAAAGGGGGAAACCTCAAATGAAATATTTTTTAAAAGAAAAGACAAATTAGATCCATTCTTTTGGGTTGATGCAAGCATCTAATAACTTCCACTCCTCACTTCCCTCTTCAGGTTTCTGCAAAGAAACAAGGAAGCCTCTTGCCGTCAGTTCATAATCTTATACCCCCTAATCATGCATATCAAATAGTTGCGCACAAAAGTTCTTGGAAACTTACATGATCATATTCCCATCGTGCAGATAGTGGCAGAGAAACAAGAATACTTTCAATACGACCTCCTGTCTTCAATCCAAATGTCGTACCCCGGTCATAAACCTATGGGGAAAAAAGCAAGTGAGAGAACATTTAAGGCTCGATATAAAAGAGCTTTTTATGTTAAAATTTCTGTCTAGATTCTCCAGAACTAGTTTTGGTACCAAGTTGAATTCTACGTAGCGTCCTCTTCGCAATTGTTGCCATGCTTTGTGATGATCTGTGAATGGTGTATCCTTCCTTTTCTCTATAATGGGAATGTATGCAGGTACCACAGAATTTGCACACTCTGGAGTTCATAAAAACATTGCATAAATTAGTAAAATTGGAATTCACGAGAACTAGGACTTTTTTCTTGATAAAACCACAAAGGCATGTTAGCATTGCAGAATACCAGTGGCGAAGGATAGAAGCATCTCCTGATCATAGTCATTTAGATCATCAAAAAAGATTCCTCCAAGCCCTCGTCTCTCACCTCGGTGCTGCACACAGCATCAATAGTCAATATGAGCCCAAATACATAAGGTCATTATAAAACAAGTTTCTTCCAGCTTCTTAGTCTACTTCAGCAGAAGATTAATACAACCTTATATGTTGTGCAGCCTTTTAGCAGAACGAAGAAAAAAAAATGCACAGCAAGGTTATAGATACAAATTCATGGCCTGCAGGAGCTAAACTCTAGTCCAACCACTTTCACCAGCAGACTCAAAATCAATCTATCAATCAGGTATCCATTACAAAGAAGTCTAGAAAAAGCCATTTAAGCAGTTTGGCTATTCAGGTAAGGAACTGCCACAGCACTTCAAGCATCAATGGCAGGAAATTTTCCTTTTAAGTTTGAAACAGCCCCATAAATGAACAAGTCTGAAACAATAGCTGTCAAAGCTATGCTTTATTCTCTTATACAACCAGACCTGTCCATTTCATTCCACCTCATAGTTTACAAGTTCAAAATGCACAAGTTAAATGTGTGAGAAAACAGTAGCCTCAGCAGATCCAGTGGCACACAAACAGTTAACTCCCCCCTCTCCCTTTTGTGCATGCAAACAGTTAAATTTTTTCCCCTTTTGTGTAGGGTGTTGGGGGAATGGGGGACAATGGCAACTAGCCAGCAAAACTGAAATAAGGAAAATATTGCAAACATAAACTTCAAGAACCAGAAACCATGCATCAAGAGAAATACACCATAGTACTATAATTTAAGCACCTAAAACAGACACGTACCTTGATATAGAAATAGTCATCACACCATTTTTTGAACCGTGGATAAAAGGTAGGATCAAATTTGTCACAGGCCTTTTTTTGAGTCTACAAACGTATGGTAAAATTTAGAGACGTAACAGACAAATTAAATCACCAAATACGTAAGACAGAAATGAAACTAGGTATTTCACTTATCCATATCACAATGCAGACCATTGGAAGCAAGATATGTTATCACAAATAGAAGCAGCAATGCAAAATTGAACATTTATTTACCGAATGGAAATGCTTAACATCCTCATCAAAGATATAAGCAGGAGTCAAATCAGTCCCGCCACCAAACCACCACTGCCTAGGTGCCCCAGGAACATCTTCACATAAAGCCAACAAGAAAGCCAGTTTGAAATTAGTCCAAACTAGTAATTGTTTTCCAATTCATTCTTCTAAGAACACCAACAATAGAACAAAAAAGAAAGGGCCAAAAAGGGTAACATTTGCAATCCAATTCAAGAACAAAAGGGTAACTTTTGCAATCCAATACAAGAACAACGGAGCATGGAGACGAAATGTCAGAGCATTGGGCATAAGTAATACCTTGAGGAGCATCCGTCTCGAAGTATCGATAATTGAAATGCAAAGTAGGCGCAAATGGGTTCTTGGGGTGCAAAACCTGAGAAAAAACTAATAATTGATGTTAATAAAACAGTAATACCGATGAAAAAAATTGAAATTGGAATGGAGAAAGAAATTACAGAGCTGATGCCAGCAGCGAAAAAAGGAACAGGGCCAGGCTTTTGATCAGCAGGAGCAGCCTTAGCAGCCCTATAAGCTTCAGGAGGCATGACTCCATAAACAACAGAGACATTAACCCCAGCTTTCTCCCAAACGGCGCCGTCCTGCAAGACCCTGCTGATACCTCCTCCACCTCCCGGTCTCGACCAGACATCCTCCTTGAACTTGCCTCCTTTATCAACAGCCTCGATGGCAGCACAAACGCTGTCCTGGGCGTCCCTGATCATCTTCTCGAAGCGGGCCCTCACGTCAGCCCCTTCTGATTCACGAAGAAATGTAATGGGCCGCTCTGTCTCCGGGATTTCTTTCTCGATGGAGACTGCAGATCGAGTCATGTTGGGTTTGTTAAGTTTGAAGCGTAATGATGACAATTTCTTGGTACAGGGATGGAAATAAAAGCTAGTAGGCGAAGGAGTTGAAGTGAAAGAAGAGGAGGAGGAGGGAGGGATTGGAAAGAGATAATTGAGAGAAGAAGAAGCGGAGAGAGTAGCTGTAGGTGGCATTTGTGATTTCTTCAAACTGTTACTTGCTACAACTCTTCTTCTTCTTCTTCTGATGCTGATGCTGATGCTGTGCTGACCGGTGGCAGATATAAAGGGCGACAGCTGGGAAGAAGAACCGGAGAAAGGAGAAAGGAAATCTGGAAATGAGATAAGGCTTGTTTTTTGCCCATTGGTCTCTCCCTTCCTGTGGTTTTTTACCCGAGACCAAAAACGGTTTTATTGACTTACTATTATTTTCTTTTTTTTAATTAAAGGTATCATCGGATTAATTTATTTATTTATTAAATGAGATTAAATTTTGTTTTTTAAAATAATTTTAAATGTACACATTTTATATCAATCCAACATACATCGTTATTTAATATATTTTTTTCGGATGATGAAATGAAATTTTAAACACAACAATCATTTAAATTCTATTTATTGTTAAAGAAAACTCAATACTCAGTACAGTAGAATAATCCGATTTAATCTAAATTAGATTTGATATTGAATTATATTAGAAATTAATTTTATTATATTTATTTAACCTTGCATTTGAATTCACGATTCAAGTTAACTTGATTAAAAAAACCGGTGAAATCCAAATTAATTTTTTAAAAAAAAACTACACTATATTGTTTTAATATTTAAAAAAATTATTTACCTGCTCGTTGACTTTGGTTGAGCTGCAGGTTGGCACGGGACAGTTTGAATGTTAATAAATTAAGATCAAATATAAGTTTTGAATTATTTTAAAGATGTAATTCCATGACAATGTGATATTCAAACCAATAACCACTGACTTCATCGCAGAAGGAAGCACGTTTTATTGACAATCGGACCAATTTCTTTGAGTTTTCTAGCCAACTATGCCAAGAAACTAACACATGTCGGGTGGGGACGGATTTTGCTTGCCCACAGTTTTCAGATTTTCTTTTCTAAATGTGATTTGTGGAGTAAATTAACATTTTTGAAGAAATCAAAACCATGGGAAGGGATGGACTGGTGCATGTCTAACTATATATTATAGCCTCGTGCTGTATTGGTAGCCAGCGCTACACTATATTTAATTTAGAAAAGAAACTTTGAAGTATTGGTAATATTTTCTTAAAAAAATATATTACATCAAAGGTTGATGTAATATAACATGATTAAATTGACATGTCGAAGAAGAAACAGCTCAATAATTGGTAAAATATAATTTGATTTACAAAAATTAAAGATATTATCTTTTTATTTAAATATCAAAACATCAATCTATTGGATCCACCCAGACCAACTAGTTAACATGTTAAATTCACAACTCGGATTATGAGACTACAATAACTTCATATAAAGCAAATCAAAACAAATTATAAAGTTTTAGTTAATCTAATGCTGAATAATAAAATTGAAAAAAAATTAAAAAAAATCAACTCGGGTCAACGTGACAAACTTGTGATCTAGATCATGAGACCAAGATAACCTCATAGAAAAAAAACATAAAAAATAGTATGAGTTAACTCAGGCTAACTTGTCAAGCTTGCGACTAAAATCGTAAGACTATGATGACTCTTTAGAAAACAAATCAAAACAAGTTATAAAAAGCTCAATTTTTAATAAACCTGTTGTTAAAAGATGAGATTGAAAAAAAATCAATCTAAAAACAAGAAACAATAAAACGACATGGGCCTACTCGAGTTAAACGACAAAACACACGATCCAAGTCATGAGATCGAGATAACTTCATAAAAAACAAACCAAAATAAATCATAAAGAGCCTAATTTCTAATCAACTCTTCATCTTCATTTCTGTTCGGGCTTTTCTTTGTTAGTTGAACTATAATAAGCATATACTTGTCATGTTATTTTGAGGGTCTGTTTAGAATTGTGATGGAGGTTACGAATTAAAGTATTTTTTGTTTAGAAATGTATTAAAATAAAGTTTTTTTTAAAAAAATTATTTTTGACATCAACATATTAAAACGATTTGAAAATATAAAAAAATAATTTTAAATTAAAAAAATTATAATTTAAAAAAATATGATTTGCATTGCGTTTCCAAAACCTAAGAAAAAGAAAAGGGTCATGAATAATAGTTTTACCCCGATTAATAATTGTTGAAATTGATCCAAATAAGTTAGATATTTCATAGATAGCTACTGCAGATAAAATCTGAAATCATAAAGTTGAGTTTTAGATAAATAATAGATATTGTTCTACTCAATTCAAAGCTTGCGCTGTATTGTATCCAAAATTTATTTGTGTCCATAAAAATAATAAAACATATTTCTCCCATTATCTATACATGGAGAGGGTGTAAACTTTAATAAAACTAGGGTTCTTTCTTTTATTCTCATATTTAAGAGTATGATAATAATTATTTTTTAATATGTTTTTTTAAATGTATTAAAATAATATATTTTTTATTTTTAAAAATTATTTTTCATATCAGTATATAAAAATGATAAGAAAACATATAAAACAATTAAAAAATAAATTTAAATTTCTTAAATACCTTGATCTCAAAACAATCACCTGTCGTATTGAAGAAAGTTTTTGCGCCAGCCAACGCTTAAACACGCGATGCCAAAATTATCTCGCGTGATAACCATCTCAACCATGACATGAAGTTGTTGTAGCATGATTAAAAAAATATATCAAGGTGCTCAAGAAACTCCATTTCTTTTAGATTGCAAGTATAATTAGGGTTTATTTGATTGCTTTTCCTTTTTGTACCCTTTTTAGCTCTCTCCTAGTCCTTTGTTTTCACTATCTTCTATGAAATCTGTTGAGAAGTTAAAACATAGGTTATGTCTTTAGTATATGATTATACTTTATGAGATTCCCCGAAACATGTTTTTTTCTCTAGCTAAGCCGAAGGCTCATAACCCTTTCTTCCCATGCATGCTTTCTTTTCTTTTCCCAAGTTCCCATTCAATGCCTGGTTCGATTATGTACATCCCCGAAAGCCCTTTGCTGCCAAAATGCTTTTTCTTCTTGCGTGTTTGAAATTATAGTAGTGGTGGTGTTTTAAAATGTTTTTTTACTTAGATATATATTAAAATAAAAAAATTATTTTTAATATCAACACATTAAAACAACCTGAAAACATAATTTTTTATTTTAAACAAAAAAATCAAAATTTTTAGAACGTGGTTTGCACCACATTCCTAAACACATTCTTTTTTTATTTCCAGTTTGATTTAACAAATAATAACCGAGGAGATTTGTTGAACCCCATGTGTACTTGGCTTGAATCTAGGTTAGTGATCAAAGCATTATAGTGTTTGACAGTGTGATTGCGGTTGTTTTTTAAAGTGTTTTTTACTCAGAAATGTATCAAAATAATATATATTTTTTTATTTTTAAAAAAATATTTTTGAAATCAGTGCATCAAAATGATCTAAAAAACACTAAAAAAATATTAATTTAATGCAAAGAAAAAATAAAAAATTTTAAATTTTTTCAAAAACACTTTTAAAATACAAAAATAAATAAGGAGAGGAGAGGTTTTTGTGTTCGAAAATAGACAAGATTCTAGTGTTTAATGTCTTGACTAATCTGTTCATGCTTGGTTGGCTACTACTCTTTGCTGTGTCACTTTTTATAAGGGAATGTATAGAGGGTGTTTGAAAGTATAATAACGATTGTTTTTTTTGCTTGAAAATATATTAAAATAATATATTTTTTATTTTTAAAAAATTATTTTTAATATCAGCACATCAAAGTGATATAAAATATCAAAAAAATTATTAATTTAAAGTATAGAAAGAAACAAATTTAAATATTTTTAAAATGTAAAAATAAACTAGTTTTTTAATTTAATAATTAGATGGATAATTCTCGGTTAAGTAGCTTTCAAGTACACTTGATGTGTTGATTACATCTTTAATAGCTAGAAACAAATGGCATTCCATTCAAACTCAAAATGAACAACCATGCTATTCTTGCTCTCTGTTATTTTTATATACATAGAGAAATATTTAGGCAATTTTCGATGATGTATCCTGCTACCTTAAGTTAGAATGATTTACTCGATATTTTATAATAATTTAAAGACATGATCGATGGGCAGCATTAATGGACACAAAAGAAAACTGTAGATGTGAGTGGAGACTTTCTCTGTTTTGCTGTTTTTATTTATGAAGAACGTGAGCATACAATGCTTGATAGGTTTTACAGCAATAGATCTCTAAGTATATTTACAGTGATGGT
>Ga0325401_1002215_pt1 | contig 17132 bp, 9 predicted proteins | sample PopdelMetagenome_FD_205666 | JGI IMG/M metagenome (GOLD analysis project Ga0325401, IMG submission 205666) | Populus deltoides microbial communities from Bellville, Georgia, United States - Xylem-PdKOR-R2 | ecosystem: Host-associated > Plants > Phyllosphere > Stem > Wood/Secondary xylem | place...
GCAGGACCTTCTTTTGTTTAATGTATATGAAAATAGCCTATTTACATCACGAAACCAGTTTCCAACTCTATACTGGCCTAAGAAATTACGATGTTGATGCTGAGCAGTGAAAAAAGTATCTCGAAAACTAATCGGTTGAAACCCGACAAATCCTTCACCGGAACTTCTGAGAGGCCGCTCCACGAGATAGGCCGGTTGAGTTTGATAAAGACCACAAGATTCTGATCTTGTGGAAGTGAAGAAAAGGTTAGAAAGCAATGGACAAAGCAGTTCTGGCGGGACAGTGAGAGATAGTGTTGGATGATCAATGCTTCATAACCATGACCATTGCTTGGATTGTATTTGACAAAGATCCACAAGATTCTTCAGATTGGATTTGATTATGACTTGTTTTTTATGGCCTCATGACAGCTGGTGTTTTACATGTGCTCTCTGGTCTGTCCACAATCCTTCTTACCCTACCTTTTAGGTTTAGAATTTTTAAGATTAAACGGTTTTGTTTGATACATGCATGTTTGTGCTTGTACAAGCCTTTTCCTATGTTGCTTGTTTCATGTACATTGCTTCTATTGAATTGGACTCATCTGGTAATTTTCTTTTTCTGGATTTTACTTGTTTTTCTCTTCGTTTCCTTTCGTGTTATTACTGGCGTCCATCCACGTACGGTCTTTGATTGGTGGGATATAGGAAATCTTGACTTGCTATAAAGCAGGGGAGTTTCTTAAAAGAGATTAACTATGTGAAAACAATTCAGGTAACAAAAAAAGGTGGATGGTGGGTGGTACTCACATTAGGGTTCAGGCCCGATCTTGGTCAGGAGAAATAAGCCGCTTTTAGTCCCAGCAGATTAATAGAAATGATTTTTCTCCTCTTGATAATTTAAGCCACTTCGTTGATGCACTGTCCTGCCTCGTTCTGACATTTCACATCTCTGACGTATCTGGGAATCTTTTAATCTGCCTGTAGCCAAAATTATACCAAGCAGACCAGTGATGATCAGCGAACAAGCAAGAAATTGAATGCCAGGGTATTTTTTATTCTTTTCTGGATTTGATTTTCTTGTTTTGTTATGGCTGCATTGTGTTAGTATATATGATACTAATTTCAGATTTGATAATTCTTCTCTGAAGAAGTTTAAATAACAGAACAAAATTTGTAAAGAGCGGGCATTCATTGTAGTTCATAGCCTAAATAAGAATGACTTCACTTCCGGAATTCCTCTTATCATCATATACTAAGAATGGGTGTTCATAGAAAGTATTCAGTTTTAGTATAAAGCTTCAGGGCATCAACAACAAAACACATAGCATCGGTATCTGGATTCATTTTCTCATAAAGCCATCACAAACTACAAAGGTGTAGAGCTTGGTCAATGCGCTTAAAATGGTTACACGAGTGGAAATCTTTCCCTGTAATATAAAGAACTTATAATTTCGCAAGAAATATTTCCCTGCTAGTTGCCATTATATTTACCAGAGAGACTTAAAAGTACAGTTCTAGATCTTGTCCCATTCTAACACAGCCATTTAATATCCGAAGGAAAAACTCAGTTTACAGCTACAAGGCAAAGAGAAAATACCTGATGACGACCTATCCCAGGCATTCTTGGAAAGATAGAAACTCAGAATCTAGCTTATTTCAACGATGGGAACAATTTGCTTGGCTAATATGGATAAAAAAATCAAGATTTTCCTGCTAGTCGTGTGCCTTGAAAATTTTGTTATAGTAGCAGCGGGTCAGATCCAATTTGGAAAACTACTTTCCTTTCCTAAGCAGGTCATTGGGAATCATGGAAAAGAAAGCGTTAAAATTAATGGTGAAATATAGAACATGACCAGTCATGTTTCCTTATCCCTAATTTGGAGGAGAGATTTGTACTGCAGCATTCTTGGACTTTTGCATCAGTCTTTTATGATGCACATTGGCTAAAGCAAACAACTTTTGTTACTGTTAGGTACTCTCTCTACCCATGTACTTGTAGGATACTAATTTTCCAGTAAATAAAATTTAATCAGTGCGCATGGAATGATTTGAAGTTGGTTTAAAGCCACAGTCAGCTGATTGATAAAGCATGCCGTTTATTATTACAAAATGTTCTCTTTGCGTGAAGATCAGAAGTAGCCAGCCCAGAATTTTAACTGCTGAATTCAATGTCGGCGGTGTAAAGACAATGATGACATGCATGAATGTTCTTTACTTTACTTTAGTTAGGCTTTGTGTTGAAGATACTCCATGCCATTATCTTAACAGATTGTAATAATCACAATGATTATACTGTGTATTAGAAACTAGAAAGAGACGCAACTTATTTATTCTGCCTGTAGCACGGTTAATTTGCCAACTATACAAGACTACTGTTTTTAAACATTATTTATCTGAGTAAACTACACGATGCCTTTTTCTGCGCAAAACGTAATTTTTCTACAAAAAAATCGTTAAAATTATGAAAAAAAGGTTCAGTTATGCAATGTTTAAAGGGATGCCTGAATTGAAAGCATGAAATCAACTCGATAGTTACATATATAGCCCTAAGGTTGGAGAGAGAGAATAAAAAAGAGTCCTTCAACGAGTTAGAAGGGAAGGTTTGAACACCAAGCTATCCTAAAATAATAGCCCTAAAGAAAAGAAAGCAGCTCCAGTCTAGCTAGTTTCTCACTTTCCGAAGCATTCCGCTAACCTACCCGAAAAAGGCTCTTAATTGAGAAAGCCTGAGGCATGCCCAAAGCTAGGTATCCTTTATCATGAAAAAACTCCGAGTCTATCACCATCTCTGCGCTTCTACACCTGATTTGTGGAAAGTAAGCATACATTATACATAACATAATTATCTGGTTATAACATTGTCGAGACACCTCTTTTACTCGAATGCTGGAACTCCTAATGGACGGACCGTTCTTGATATATACTGTCATGAGGCATTCATGAAGTCATATGTAAGGACCGACAAGGTAGTTCATTGGACCTGAAAATGAATGATTACCCATGTAATAAACTGGAAATCTTAAGTCATTTGTTGAGCTTTAATCGATCTGTTTATAACATTCTAAAACATATCTAACTCTGCAAGTTATATCCAATAAGATGCTAACAATATAAATTCCTTTGCTTCTCTCTAAAGATATTCTTTCTTAAACAACAACCTTATTGCTTCCTATTCATTTCCTTCTCATGCAATACCTATATATAGCATATCAAGCATTTCCCTGTTTCACTACATTTCCTCTCCTTGTCATCTTCGCCAAAACAATGTCTACTACTTTCAAATTCGTAGTCTTCATTGGACTTCTCATCACAAATACTTTTCAAGTATCATTTTCCTCTGTTATTTCAACCGGAGATTTCAACAAGGACTTCTCTGTAGCATGGTCTCCGAGCCATGTATACACCACTGCTGATGGCAGGACAAGAAGCTTGAAACTAGACCAAGAATCTGGTATGAGTTACAAAATCTACAAAAACTAACTTGAAAAATGTCTTGGTGCTCTTTTATCTTATTACTACTGTTCTTTTAGGATCTGGTTTTGCTTCGAACCAGATGTTCTTATTCGGGCAGATTGATATGCAAATAAAATTAGTACCAGGTCATTCAGCTGGCACAGTTGTGGCATTTTATGTAAGTAAATAGAATCGAGTACGTATATATATTTATTCAATTTTCTTTTTATATGTCCAGTTGCAAATCTCAAATGTATTGGCAAATGACAATATTGCAGCTCTCATCGGATCAACCTAACCGTGATGAGATAGATTTTGAATTCCTTGGAAATGTGAGTGGCCAACCATATATTCTTCAAACAAATGTTTATGCTGATGGGAATGATGATCGTGAAGAGAGGATTTATCTCTGGTTTGATCCAACAAAAAACTTCCATACTTATTCGGTCTTGTGGAACCTTCACCAAATTGTGTAAGCCAATTTTAACTAATTGTTAGCAAGTCTAAGAAAGACAACTTAAGGGACTATATCCATGGTGTTTCTCGTCTTTCAGGTTCATGGTGGATTGGATTCCTATCAGACTTTACAGAAACCATGCAGACAAAGGTGTAGCATATCCTAGGTGGCAGCCAATGAGCATCAAAGCCAGCCTATGGAACGGCGACAGCTGGGCAACACGAGGCGGGAAAGACAAAATTGATTGGTCAAAGGGTCCCTTCATAGCTTCCTTCAGGAATTATAAGATCGATGCTTGTCCTTGGAATGGAAATCCAAGGTTTTGTAGGGCAGAAAGCTCTACTAATTGGTGGCACAAGGAAAGATATAGCACTTTAACATCTACACAAAGAAGGTGGTTCAAGTGGGTCAGGTTGCACCACATGATCTACGACTACTGTCAAGATAACAAGAGATTCCAAAATAACCTCCCAAAAGAATGTTCTCTTCCTAAATACTGATAGAAATCGAGTTATTTATTTGCCTTTCTTCTTATGATTTGCTTATCATTAAATGTTATTGCCTAAATAACAACTTGGAAGGTTTCGAATTCTTGGTGAAAGTATCTCCACCTCACAAGAAACGCAACCTAATGACCTTACTAAAGGATCGAATTGGATGCAACCTTAATTCAGACCAAGCATGGATTGCTTGGGAAATGTTGCTTTTACCAAAGAATTTAAAGGCTTGAAACGTGTATCAAAATCCACCCGTGAAGGCCCCACATTTTGAGTTAATCTTGCAGACAAGGAAATAATCTGCGGAGAAGATGAAGTGCTGATGCTGCTACAAGTCAATCGAACCAAAACTTATCTGAATCCTTGGACCCTTCTAAAATGTTCGAAAAACTCAAGGCTCTTACTTTGATGACTGAACAATGTGGTATTAAAGTGACTTAGCAACGGAAAAAACTATCTTCATTAATGGTTATGAGTAGCACAAGACAACTTGATAGCTTTAACCTAACAAAATGTCATTACAATGACACAGTAACCTTCATCTGCCCTCTTTGATTTTTTTCTAATCGATTAAAAATTGATAAAACACGAGCATTACAGTGACTACATATTCCAAACCCAACGCAAAGGTCCTGATATATTAAAGAAATATTTGTTTGGTGTAATTTGCTTTCGTTTTCAAATCTTCAATAATTATGTGGAAATCAATTATAATAATTTAATCCCACGTCAGCCATACATGAAAGCATATGCATTCTATAGATTCTAATTTAGCCTAAACTAGTTTTGTACGAATCAGTTTACACGACATTGTTTGTTAATGTATTGGTTTTCATTATATTCATATCTTACTTATTATATTTATAATCCGAATAATATACTTTATTACTGAACATAAAGTTCAGGTTTGGATTGGATTTTATATCCGATATAACAATATCTATACTTTATTTATTTTTATTATTAAAAAAAGCTAACTTCTGGTTTGGATCATATATTAAAGCCCTGTTTGTTTAAGGCCCTTATAATTTCAACCAGTGAATTAGGAAAGAGAAGAAGCCTTGATATAAGAGAATCATGTGGGCCTTGGTTTTCAATTTTGTAAGGCCATGGACTTTTATGGGCAGTTACTATTTTTAATCTTTGTGTAAAAGGAAGCCCTCTTGGGTTCTGGGCTTTTGGCAGAGACTTGAGAGAGGAGCCTCTCTACTTTCACTGAACTCTGCCTGCTGCAACGGAGTTAACTGAGAAAGAGAGGGGGATGGACAGTTCAAGCAAAGAACTTTTGCATTTGGTACACAAGAGGTCCTCCACTACCTCATCCAATGCTGTTCTCTATCTCAGATTTCGTGTTTTTCTCCCCATGTGTACAGTTTTTCTATTTTTCTTGCCGAAACTACACTTCTTTATTGTATGTAAAAGAGAATCGCAAGAGTCACACCATCAAACAGAGAAGCCCCCAACTGATGGAAACTACGGTATACTCTATTTCTGTTCTCAATTTAACTTCTTTTGGACACTGTTTCTGTAGAAAGAAGTGTTTTACTTATGAATGATCATTAATTATACGTGGAATTCTGGTTTGCAATGAATAACGGGAAAGTTATAGGCAATGGGATCATATTTTGCGTATGATAAGTTATTGGATGTTTTTATTTTCTCATGTGATTGACTGATTGCTTGCTTGTTTTATATGTCATCATGGTGATCTCCTTGATTTCTCTGTTTGTAAAGAGACATTTTTTTGAAGGATACTACTTTATCTAGTCTTTACTGAATTTAGTGATCAGGAGAAAGATTGCCATTGTTTTGTAAGTGGCACAGATAGAATACCTAATTTTCCATTTAAGCAGGGGGTTTGGCAGTGGACTATGATGGTGTTATCTTCCGAACACGGCTCTTCCCGCCAGTGTTTTTGTCCGACTTGTCCAGAATCTGAAACAATTGACGATCATGTGAGCCGGGTTATTGAACTTTCATAATATTGATTTCTAATGTTATGGGCTTATAGCCTTACAGGGTCACTGTGTTACAATTATTTGTGTGAGATATAATGTACTGGCTGAATCACAGCTTAAAATTCTGAGAGGCTGCGACTTCATTTATAGCTTGTGAACCTCTGGCCCTATGTTCTGGTCATGCCATATCCAAATTAGTCCCTTCACTGATATGAGTTCTGATAAAAACTCAAGCGTTGGTTATCAGACTGAAGGATCTCCGGGGATCCATTTTGTTTGGGGAGATAAGCATTGCTGAAATAACATATATGTGATGCAAAAGAATCGTTCTAGGTAATGCAAATGTTAGAACAATTGGAAGGGGTAAGTTGTGTTTTCTTTTTTGTTCAAATAGGACATTCACAGAACTATGATATTGAAGTGCTCGCTGGAAATGATTAAGCAGTCATTGAAATGGTAATCAAAAGCCTTTCTCTGCCCACCAATCTTTAGATTATTGCAGCCTTGATTTTGTGAAAGGTTTATAAGGTAGTGTTGGATGCATTTTCATTACAGGATTTGATGCTGGTGTATAGCTGTGAAGGTGTAGCTGCTGCTGAATCTGCAATAGCTGGTGGGATATCGAGGAAAGTAAAGTGGTAGCAGGGATGGTGTTAGGAACTCTTGCTTTTGAGAAACACAAAACTTCATAGTCTGCGAAATGATATGGTTCAGGTGCATTAGGTGGAAATGATAGGTCAAAAAGAGCTGCTGAAAATGGTCGAGATGCCTTGAAACTTATTTTGGCAGAGAAAAGCCTGGCTTCAGTATGGAGGTGAGTTTACTGTGATATTAGAATGTTCTTTAAGGTTATAGTATCATCTAAAGGGTTTTCTTGTTTAGTACTGTTTAAACTGTTATTTTTATATTTAATTCTGATTGTCAAGCATGCTTAATTTTCCTTCTGTTCTCTGATTAATGGCATTTCATTTGTTTTTGTCTACTCCATCCTAATCTCTTACAGAATAAAGAAAACAAGTTTATACAACACCACTGGTTATAATTCATGTTTATTCAATTAAAACAGCACTAGTACCTTGGAAGGAAACAAAATATACAGCGAGAATGTGGTGTAGCAATTGAAAGATGTAGTCGTGACTAGAGTGAGATCAGTGTTCACTCATCAAAGACATTATTATTTCCTATTACTAATTCATACCGTTCAAGTATTTGATTTGTTTTTTTTCTTTGTGGCTACATTCTCTTAATAGTAGCATTTTGAGGCAACTCGAGGATTCCTTAGTAAGGGCGTTCCCCAATATAGTTGCCCGGGGGATCATAGTTACAAGAAACAAACCACCAGCCATTGGTGCATTTGACCCTGGCACACCCTACACGAACTGAATTGCGCCAAACGACTTGAGTGTAGTGCAAGCATTGCCCTCCAACACAAGAATTGGATGCATAGTCATAGTAAGGCTTCTCTGCCACCCACAAGTTCACTGCTGCAGTACCTGTGAAAGAGCCACTTCCCTTGGCTAGGTTCTCACCATAAGGGCCGTTAGAATGCACAAGGTTGCAATCGCTGATCCTGGAATTGGCATAGTTTAGAGCATAGGCTGCTACCGTGTTGTCCCATATAATATTTGCTACAGTCACCTGTGAACGAGCTGCATTGTGAGCGTTGAGGTAGTCTTGTTGTGAGTTTTGGGCGTGGGAAGGATGCGCAAGGGCTAAGCTCACGAGATAGACAAGAAGAGGTAAGATCTTACTCATAGCCATATTATATTCTTGCTATAATGCTGAAGTAAGCTAATTGAATGTTTGGTGAGCATTAAGGCATGTTGATGGGGGAATTTATAGGAGCAACGTGGAATTTTTTAGCTACAAACTTGCATCATTTTAACCGTTTTAAGCAACCTAAAGTAACAAAAACACCCCCTTTGGACATAAAGCTTGCGTGGTCACCAAGAGGTGATCCTTAGATAAAACTAGTAACTTCTGCATTGATCAAAGAGACTACCATGTTCTTACTTTTTTCAGAACGAAGCAAACGAAATAAAATAGTAAGAACAAGGAAGCAGTTTAACCAAATCGGCCACGCTTTCTTTTCCTTCAACTGGAGGGTGTTTGAAATAACTTTGATCTGTTATATACATCTAAGAGAGGTATTTTGTTTATGTCTTTGATAAGATTGCGGAGAAACGATGAAAAGTAACTAGTAGGAGTATCCGGAGAAGGGTCCAAAGAATCACAAGAGTTGATACTTAGAATAAGGCTCAACTGAATGAACTGTTGTTATGTGAATGTATCTGCTGAAAAACTTGGGACTGCCATGGCATGACCTTTGCGTCATTCGTAGGTTAACCCTTCCTCCCCCTAATATTATGGTAAGAGATGATTTTAATTGCTCGAACTTACTTAAAACTATTTACCAGTTACTTGTAGATACATCGTGATATCTGAAGGCCATTAGCAAAACTCAAACTCATGATGAACAGGGCGAGTAAGTATCATATTATCTTCGGCATCTCTCGATCTGCTTGTCTAATCGGCTCTGTCTGGGCATGTAAACTGTATAAGAGCCTAAGAGGAGGATAATCTATAGAGAAATTCCGATGAACTATTTACCTTTACTCGTATAAAAGTAGAATCTATCACAATAACTATATGAACTATATCGATATTATCTAATTATCTTTCTACATATATTATTTACTTGCGAAACTCATTAGAGCCTGGTATCACTGTTTAATAATGAAAACCATTCTTTGGATTTTTTTCATGTTCTGTAATGGGGCGGAATCATCAAGTCAATCCTTAACAGTATAACACACGGATACTTGCAGCCAATTACTTCATGGCTTAATTATTACTTGATACATATTTTTAGCGAATTACTGCCTTCCATTATAATGATTGATCCAACCACACGATTCGTTTTTTCTTTTCCTTTGAGTTGGGGTCAACAATAATAAAATAATGGTCATCGAGTAACTAGGGGCAGCGGCAGCCTACGTGATGTAAAGGATTCAATATTACAAGGGGAAAGGAAATCAAGAGATGAACGATTTTTCATTAAATTTTATTTAAAAAAACTGTTTTTGTATAGTTTAAAAATAAAATTTTAAAAATAAAAAATATTTTCAATTAAAAAAAAATAAAAAAAAACCTTAACCATACAAATATGCCCGAAGACAGACGGTAAAAAAAAGAAAAAAAAATCCTTCAACCAAGATAGAAAACACAGGGCACTAATTGTACATAATTATATATCTTCCCAGAATTTAAAATATCGAGGAATATTTTTTAAAAAGAGAGAATAAAAAAGTCTCAGGGTAATGAACTGCTCTGTCACATCATATTCAATTACAGGTGCATCATTTTGATTTGTTAAGAAAAATTAAAAGTGGGTTTAACTTGATTTGTTTTGCTAGCCCTCAATCTTCAAACCCAAATGGATTTGTTCTACCAGAAGCTTGCCTGAAAGGGAGGCGGACGCTGCTAAGATACGTGCAGCGAGGTCTTAGATTCAAAGAACACGACGCCACTTCCTAATTCGATAATCTACGGCAAGTTCTATAGAATTTAACAAGCTTCTTTCTAACGCATTTCTTGTGGAATACACCTCTTACATTTTAAGAGTTTTAGCATAGCATGATTTCTAAATAGTTCTATGAACACATCAAGTTGTTTATTTTGAATCAATATTGCTCTTATGAAACCAATAGTTAATTCTTGATGGCAACTATGTATTATAAAATCAAATAAACGAAGCAATTCTTATAAACTTGGTACATGTATACCAAGACATTCCTTAGATTAAACAACAACACCATTTTTATGCTTCGTCTTCTTTGATTTGTTCACTCCCTCGTTTAGTTCCATATATTATGCCCCTTGCAGTTCAATTTGCACTTGCAAGTTGGGATTTTCTTAAAGGTTACAGATATGAACAAGTATAACTAATCTCTCTTGAACATGCCCATCGTCACCATATTGCTAGATCATCCGTGAAAATACTATTTGATTTGCTGCTCGGCGCCGTAAAATAAGAAATTTCTAACCATTTCCTCTGATTTTTCTTGCGGTTTTGACAAAGTAGATATATATTCATCACGAATTTGTTTTCAGATTGCAAGAGTACTTCTGTCAGTGAAAAAATAAATTGTATTATCGGCACAACTGTTCGCTACTCGTAGTTCTTTTTATCATCGTTTGACAAATTGATAATATGACAGAAACAGAAGGACAGTGCCCGGCCACCCGAGAGTAACTCAGCCATTATATCAAAAGGGAAAATAATGCTATAAATGTCAACATTTTGAACTATAAGATATGATAATTTATGATAAATACTATATTACCAGCCATAAAGATTATCGTCAAATGCTGAACGTCATTTTATTGGAAACATCAGACTGAATAATAATAAAAAAAATACTATAATAAGCTAGATTCTCTCTATTTTCTCATGGGAAAAATTACCAATAAAAGCATTGGTCCAACAAGAAAAAGGATTTATATATAGAATTCAAGTTTATTTTTATAAAAAAAATTAAAAAATCTCGACCAGCTTGCATATAGTCACAACTCACAACTATGTTTGCAAGTTCTTCCTATTTTCCAGATAAAAAAAAACTATCATCCACAAAAAAAATTGCATGGATTGTAGCTGAATTCTAGGTCGGTGGATTCTAGCTCGTGGACTTAATGTTTTGGGTTTCCATACATCACCTTGGACTCTAGAGTATAGGCTTTATGGGCCAACTCTGGGAAATGGGTTATGTACTGTCTTTGATATTGGGCCTTTATGCTTCCTTAGAAATCGAGATGGGCTTTTTCATGAACGGAAAACAGAAATTTTGAGCGACCAAAAATCCCCAGAAGAACGCTCCTCCACGTCCACTCCAAGAACAATCTCATCTTCTAGACGAAGGCATAACTCAGAATTTCACTCCCCACAGAATTGAACATGGTAGCTATTTTGATTTTATTCGCGTTTTTCAAAGCATAACAGGAGCCCCGGAAAAACAAGAAAACGAAAACTCTTCTTCCATTACTTCCAATATAAGAATTTATCAGGTGCATAGAAGACCAAGATATTAAGGAAAGAACTAAACCAAACCTAATAAAAATTAATTAAGCAACATCCAAAATTAGTTATGTCCTTATTAATGATCAGTTGCAAGTCTCAAAATTTATTTCGAATTCCCTAGTTGGCTAAACAAAAATTAAAATGATATCAATCGCTTATACGATTGTCTGAACAATGGATGCAGCCACGATGGAGACGTCATGTACAACCCTATTCATGTCAGCCAGGGGCGATTTGCATCTCCTGAATTCTTTTTCACATAACCTGGCCTCGAAAGCAGCATCCACTGTGCCTGCTTCCGCAAATTTGTAGTTACCCAAACGCAAAGCTTGTAGAGATTCTGGAATATCCTCCTTTATTATGGCATCGTAGCGACTGGCACAAGATTGCAAGGCTCGTTTCATATTTGTGTCCTGTCTATGTTGAAGCAGCTTGTTAATACGATGTAGTGTGCGGGTTGCCCTAGCATTAATGGTGTGAACCATTATCTTGGCGAGGCCTTCAACATCTGTATTGAAGCTCTGAGGACTTGATATTAAAGATCTTACACAAAGATCGTAATAGGGTGTCTGTTTGCAGGTTTTCTCGATCAAATTGTTGCCAAGAATGCTTGGAAGGGAGGCATTAACAGGAAAGATGAAGTAGATGATGAACACTAAAAATATTACAAGAGTACTCTTCATTTTTTGTAGTAAAATAAAAATGGATATGGATGCTTGTGTAAAGGTACCACCACCACCTTTTTATATTGTGAAAAGCTGCCCTCACTCCATAGATGTACGAGGACCGTTCTCAGATGAATAGCTAACAAAATTGGTTTCAGGTAGGAACGAAATGTTAGCTAAGACCAATTCATAATGCTTATTCAATGCTTGCCAGCAGCCTAGCCTCCAGAAAAGGATCGCGATGCCTTACTTCATACCAAATTTGTATTTGTTCAAATAATATATATAGTAGGAGGTCGTCAGTGCTTCTGATGCTATTTTTTTTTTTATATATATAAAAAATACTTATAGGATTTTTGTTTGAATATGTACAGATCATATTCTGTATAAGTATATCTCCACAATATAGTTACGAGATGACGGTAAACTTCACACTACTTGTTTTTCTTCTTTTTTTTTTTAAAAAAAAAAGATTAAAAAAATCTGTCCATATACTCTTGTATATTGAGGGTATTATCCCATATGCCATTTTTAGAATTTTTCTCTCTTACCCGCCCATGTATATATTTATATATTTTTTCCCATATGTACTTTTATTATTTTTTGGATGAAAATGCCCACAATTTAATCATAAAAATATTAATTTTAAAAATATAAAAAAACTGAAAAATATATTCAAAAAAATAATAAAATGAAGAAATGTTTAAAAAAAAAAACTAAAGGAATTTAGAAAACAAATGAAACTAACTTGTAAAATCTAAAAAACAAAACCCGATGTCGGTCGGTCAAGCCTTGTCATGCAAATATGTCAATGCCAATAAAACAAGTTTTGCAAAACATAGATTTTTTATTTTTTTTATTAGTTTTCTTTGTGTTTATTAATATTTTATGGGCTATTTCAATTTTTTGGGATGTTTTAATATTTTATGTTTCAAGATTTTATTTATTTTTTACTTTCATGGTTTTTCAAATTTTGCTAATTTTAATTCCATCCCAAAGGTCCAACACCCACCTGTGCTCGAGCGTTGTTGTGAGCATTGAGGAAGTCTTGTTCAGAGTAGTTTTGAGCTTGAGCTAGCTAAAGGGATTATGACAGCCAAGACAAAGACAGAAAAGCAATCGCTAATGAATTATTTTCGATTTCCCAACACATGAATTGGAGTTGTAATTATACTCTGGCTTCCCATCAACCCATAATTTCACCGCAGCACTGCTCCCAGCAAGGTTTTCACCAAAAGATCCACCTGCAGAATGCACAAGTTAATTTCCAATCACCCCTAAGCCGATTAACATATATAGTTTCTTGCATAAGCTGCCACCTTATTGTCCCATATCATATTTCCAACTCCTACCTGTGCACGAGAATTACTGTGAGCATCGAGGTAGTCTTGTGGAGAGTTTTGAGCAGGGGATTATTGCAGCTAAGGCAATGAGAAAAGCAATTGCTAGTGAATTCTTGACAATTTTCATGTAGCTTTGTTTTGTTTTCTCACTTGATATTGTGATGAATCATGATTTTATCAATATATCTTAATAAAAAAACATGGGATTAAAAAAAATTTACAAGTATAAATTTTTTATAACACAAACATGTTCCAATGAAGACATTTTAGGGCTAGCGCTAGCTAGGTCCAATCACAATTGGACTTGGTAGTGTGCGAAGCCTCGAGCACAGTAAATCTAGCACTAACCAGACTCAACCGCGATTGGGCCTGGTAGTATGCCAACTGCCAAGCCCCGAGCGGGTTGGGTATGGCCAGTGCCAGACCCAGCCACTATTGGGCTTGGCAATGTACTAGGCCTTGGGTGCGATAGGTTTGGTGCTAGCTTAGCCATGTTGAGTCTGGCGCTAGCCAAACCCAAGAGATGATTAAGTTTAACATCATCAATTCTATATATTTTTATATAAAATTATAAATGAATTATTTCTCAGCAAATAGACTTAATTAAATAAGTCTATACTCTACCAAGACTATTAGATGTATTAAAGTATTTTATGGCCAACCATATCACCATCTTTTAGCTAGATAAAATAAATGAAATACAACTCACAATACAACTTAAAATATCCTAAAGGTGAAATTACACTTCAGTCCTTCTTCTACACAAAATAATAAAACTCATGGGTTATAAATATATTATGAGACCTTCAAAACAAAGATTCATAATTTTAATTCTTTACCGCATATATATTTCCAAAACATCTCTTTTTAGAGTATTATTATATTTTCTCTCTCTAAAAAGATACTTATTTAAGTATCAGATAGTTCACAACTCCATCAAAGAGAATCTCTTACAAGTACTAACCACAAGCCACCTTGAACTGTCAAATACCAAGTATAAGCTATCAACCATCTTGACTAGAAAAAATGAATGATATTGATAGGACCGATTGATCAACCATTTATCCAATCCGAGCATCTTATTTCTAGATTACTTGAATTTTTTGAGATACCATCATATATGAAAAAAAAATTTATTGATGATAAAAGTTAGACATGCTGATATTATATATAGGGTCAAGGAAACTTGTTTTAAACCATCACGGCAAAATATCCTCAAAATTTAGTTTGCATGAACACCATAAGGGACTAACTAAAGAAGTAATTGTGGTCATCATCAGCTAATTAATTTCAAGATAATATCTCACGAGGGCAGTGATTAGTCGATGAAATCAGCTAATTGGACTATCATGTTCATTTTCTAGAAGTGCCTTTTTTTTCCGTAAAAAGGCAGGATTGTTTCTTATTAAAAAAAATATCATATGTTTTTTTAGGCTACATAATATTTATTAATGTCAGAGTTAAAAATATTCACAGCTAAATATTCACTGATACTAGAGTCTGGAATCTTACAAGCAAACCATCATAGTATAAAACAACAAACTCTTAACAATTTAAGACAAAGTTAACAATGCAGTCTGCCTCAGACAGGACACTTAAAGGGTGATAATATCTTCTCTTTTATGTAACCAGTCTCATACCAATCTCTATTAATCAATTAGTGTTCGTAGTGAATATAACATTAGATGGTGACTTCTTAAATAAGATATTTTCCCATCAAAGTTGTCACACCCGGACATCGCGACGGCCCTAAAATTTTTTAATCTGGATTGAAAAAAGAACAGATATCCGGCATCTTGTTTTTTTGATGGGAAAATGTCTTATTTAAGTAGTCGCCACTTAGTATTATGGTCACTAGGAACCCTAACTAGTCAACAGAGATTCTATGGTTCGAAACTGGTTGTAGCTAGAGAAGGTATTAGCACCCCTAGCGCATCCTACTTGAGGTAAGTTACATTGCTGGTTTTGTCTTAAATTGCTAAAAGTTTGTTAGTTTGTACTATGATGGCCTACTTGTAATATTCCTCACTCTAGCGTCAGTGAATATTCAACTACGGATATTTCTAACTCTGGCGTTGATAAATATTATGTATCTATAAAAACAAAATAAATTTAAATCATTTACTTTACTCCTAACTCTAACATAAGTGAATAAACAAATAAAATGAGTTTATTTTCTACGCCTACACATTTTTTTTTTACCTTTTTATTTATGTAGCTAAATAAAATAAAACGAAATACAATAACATAAAATAAATTTAAATCAGTATTTTTATTCTTGACTTTGGCATCAATAAGTAAACCAATAAATTTATATTTTTTTATTTATTACATGCACATATATTTTTTTTTTATTTTCATTTCTTGGGTTGGGTCCAACTCAGCCCATATGGGGCTGGGCTAGACCCAGCCAGCCCGGCCCGGTCACTGGCCCAAGCCAGTGACCTGGCTGGGCTAAGTCAAAGGCACGAGTGAAGTAACTTCACGCTTGCTGCACAGTGCGAAGGTAATTAAATTACCTTCGCACAGTGTTTATAAATAAAATATTAAGAGAATGAAAGGAGAAAGGAAATGGCGTATCTGCTTCGGGAGGCGATGAAGATGGTTACAGCGCTGGTGGTGACTCTCGTCTATTAATTTCTTCCTTTTGTGTCCAACGTCTACTTTCGTTTTCCAGCAACTTCTTGGATGATGAAGGAGCTAAGAAGATGATGCAGATGCCGACTTTCTGTGGAAAATAATTTTTGGGTCGTTCTTTTTTCTACAGGAATGAAGACAATGGCAGGGCCAATCCTTGTCTCTGCGTTGCTCCTCTGTTTTTCTTTCCTTCTTGTCTCTGTGTTTTTTGTTCCATTTGTTTTCTCTGTTTTTTCTTTCCCCGTGATCTCTCTGTTTTTTTTCTCGTTGCCCTCGGTGGTGGTAACGGCCGGCCTCCTAAATGCCCTGTAACTGACCCTTTAAAACGCCTTTAATGAAGAAACGTAAGTGTTGGCTACAAACGGTCGAAACGGAGGAAGAAGATAGTGAACAGTTGTCTAAGAAACGACTTCGTTTTCCATTCAACTGCTATTGTTGATTTGGTCCTTGAAGTTTTGAAAGTTTTATAATCAAGCTCCCTGGATAAACATTAATTGGACCCCTGGATTTTAGCACCATTTACAAAATGGTCCTTAGACTTCAATTTCTTGCAGTTTTAACCCGAATCAGCACCAAACTTTAGTTTTTCATCAATTAAGCCCCTGATTTCATAAATTAAACTAATTCCAAATTCAATTAAGTCCAAAACTTATCAATTCTTTAATTAAGCTTTTAATTTGGTTAATAAAACTAATTAATTCAAAGTTTAATTAAATCCCAAAACTTCCAATTATATTACCCCTAACCCAAATTTTAATTCATTCTTCATTTATTTCATCGTTTGTTTATTTTGTTTATTTTTTATTTTCTTTTTTCATCATCATTTTTTTTTGTTATTATTTTTCAGGAAATAAAATAATAATAATAATTAAAATAAAAAAGGTCAAAAAATTGGGTTACGATAAAAAAAAAAGTCTAGAATTTGTTCTTTTTATTGATTGAATTTTTAAAGTTCATTGAGAATTAGCGGGTGTGATAAGTAGACTAGAATTTAAATATATATATATATATATATATATATATATATATATATATATATATATTAATTTTCACTTTCTAAAAC
>Ga0325401_1002218_pt1 | contig 17123 bp, 9 predicted proteins | sample PopdelMetagenome_FD_205666 | JGI IMG/M metagenome (GOLD analysis project Ga0325401, IMG submission 205666) | Populus deltoides microbial communities from Bellville, Georgia, United States - Xylem-PdKOR-R2 | ecosystem: Host-associated > Plants > Phyllosphere > Stem > Wood/Secondary xylem | place...
TCCTCAAACTTTTGATTGCTATATATATTTTGTTTTGAATATTTATTTTTCAATTTCATCTCTTAAAATTTAATTTTTATATTAACTTTGGTCTTTATTTTTATAATTGTTATTTGCTTTTTCCTTATTATTTTTTTATTGAAATTTTTTATCTATCAAATTTTATCCTTATTCTTTTGATTGCTACTTATTTTATTTGAAATAATTTATGAAATGTTAATTATTATTATTTTAATTTCTTCAATCTTTTATTTTTTTTTACTTTTTAGATTTGATCTCTGTTATTTTTATTATTATTTATTTTATTTGAGATAATTTATGAAATTATTATTTTTTTCAATTTCATTCTCATTCAACTTTTTAATTTTTAATATTTGTTCCTCATTATTTTAATAAACTTGAGAAAAATAAAACATTAATAAGTTATTTTCTATGACATAACCAAATACTGGAAAGTGTTTTTCAACTTATTTTCCATTACACTACCAAACATCATAAAATAATTTATTTTTCTGGAATTCACTTTAAAAAAAAACTACTTTTCAGCAAACAAACGAGGCCTAACCATGAATAAAAAAAAAGATCAAATTACTTGGAGCCCAAAAAATTTGAAAAATAAATTTTTTTCTGATTTTTTTTATTTTTTAACACTAACCCATCACAATAATTAAAAAGCATTAAAAAAATCAATTTAATATTTTTTTAAAATTAAAAACACTTTTAAAAAAACATCTAAAACCATAAATAAACGCAACGTCAAATACATTGAAGTGTTGGTCTAAAGTTTCTAGCAATAGTTAAGAAAATATTTAAAAGTGTAGGAATGGTTTATTTTTAAAATATTTTTTTTATAAATATAATTTTTTAAATAAAAAAATTAAATTTTTACAAAACTCTTTTAAAACCAGCTTCAAAACCACGTCTAAATGTAATTCTTCCAGTATTTTGATTGAAAATGTTGGACAAGATGTCATGAAAGTGGGTCCAAACTCATGCGTTGAGATCAGAAGTCTGAAACTTGCAATCCAAATTTTAAAATCCAGTGTCAGCATACTGGATTTTACTCGAAAGCAGTGCAGAGAGAATTTTACTGGATTTTACTCGAAAGCGTTTGGTCTTGTAACCCCGAGAGCAAACCATCTGTGCGCTCCTCCTACATATCGTCTTCACCTCTGATTATGGCTTAAGCAATGTTTCGATTTCTTGTTAATTAATATTCTCTGTTGGAAGTGTGATCGTGTAGGGATTGTCTTTCCCTTGGATTAATGGAATCAATTGTAGACTCATATCAGCATGCTGATGTATTTAAAACCCTTTCATTATGCAATTGTAATAGCTTTGACTGGACCTATCATTGGTATCACAACTATATCCTACAATGGCAACCAACAAAGAAAGAATTAAAAATTTAGAAGCTTGGCTTGGAGGACATCAAGATAGTGAGTCGAATGGAACTCAGTCTTAATGACAAGTTACATCATATGGAGGAAGTCATCAATAAGCTATTTGTGGCCTTGCTCTCGACTAAAGACTCATCCAGCAGTAACACCAATGACTGTAGTGATCATTCTCGCCACAATAGGGAAGACTTTAAGGAGGAAGACAGATGTTCTCATACAAAGATTGAATTTCCAAGATACTGTGGTGATGATCCAACTAAATGGTTCAACAAAGTGGAATAATTTTTGGAATACCAAGGCACCATGGCAGCACAAAAAGTGTCATTGGCGTCATTCCACCTCGCAGGTGAAGCTAATCAATGGTGACAATAGCTACGCCATGCCTACATAGAGAAAGGGAGAGAATTGGCATGAGAGGTTTTTGAGGAGGAACTTTGAGCTCATTTCAGACCAGTTGATTATGAAGATTTTGATGAAGCTTTATCAAGGGTCACACAGGTTCGTTCGTTATGAAACCATCAAAATATCAAAATAATATATATTTTTTATTTTAAAACAATTATTTTTATCATCAGCACATCAAAATGATTTTAAAAAACTAAAAAAATATTAATTTGAAGCAAATAAAAAAATTAATTTTTCTAAAAACACTTTTAAAACACAAAAACAAACAAGTCTAACGTCATTATATCAAATCAATCTTATCCAGTATTACATGAAGGAAGACATGGGTGGATTTTTTGTGGCCCTGAATTAAATGTGAGAAAAATATACAAGAGAGAGGACAAATAATATTAATATTCAGCCCAGTTTGGCTTACTGTCTCGCCGTGATTAGAGAAACATCATATTCTTTCATCATTATTCCCTGTTTCAGAAATTTTGCATTTTTCAGTTTTAGCACTCTATTAAAAACTTATCTCAGATTCAATTTTAAAAATGGCAATATCTAATAGAGAATAATAAACAACAACAACAACACTTCATCCTCCATATTTTCATTGCCTATAGAAGGGACTCAACAAAACGTTGAGCATGGTTCGACATGTAGACCCATGGTTAAATTTTTTTTGAAATATTAAAATTCCAACCCGATAATAGGATAGATTAAATTAAATTAAATATATAGGACTAAATAACAAGAGGTGAAATTAAAAGAGATAAAAGAAAATATGACACTAGTTGTTAGAAAAGAAAAAAGATGGGGACAAAATGAAATAACTAGGTGAAATGGGGTCAGTACGTAAATAGTAAGAAATTGGACTATAAATACCCTATTTTCCCTTCTAAAACCGGCAACAATAAAGAAAAAATGGGGGGAGAATATTTTCAAGTTTCTTTTACAAAAAAATTGAGAGGAAATCCTACAAATTGAAGGGGGGTTCGAGTGAGTTTTTGGCTAAGGGCTGAGGGAAACAACATCAAGCAATAAACTAGAAGGAATAAGTGAAGCAATTTAGGGATTTAAAGTGAAAAGACTTTATTGATTAATAATTGAAGCTCACTTTATCATCACATAAGGGGCTATAGACTTGATTATTTATGTTAAATTGAATACAATTAAGAATTGATGTTTAAATTGTAAATTCTAAATTATGGTTCATGAGAAAATTTGGGAGAAATGAGAGATTTACTTTGTTTGATGTAATTGGGATGGAAATAGATGAAAGTAATTTAGAATAATGATCAAATGAAGAAATATCATAGTGTTGTGCAAGTTAGTGGTGCCGGCCAAGAATTGGAGAAAAAAATAAAATAATGCATGAATGTTGTTTGTTTGTATTTATTATAGCACATGTTGAAATGTGGAGAATGAATTGACAATAAATAGAAATCTTGTGTTTAGTTTGTAATGAAAATATTGGCTATGCAATTATGTTGAGAATTGTGGGATTTTATGTAATGTTGTAGTATTATGGAAAATTATACAAATGAGAAGAAAACAATTAATATTCCTTCTTTTGTGTTGCATTCGGCTAAAGAAAAAGAAAAGAGAAATTGTCTAGAATAAAAAATGGTCTAGCCTTTTTGAAAAACAACTAGATTTAAGAAAACAATCAGACTATTTCTCAAAACGGTTAAACTATTTTTACTACTATCCAATTTGGGAAATTTTTTTTATCTTTTCCTAGTTTTCTTTGGTTCTTTTGGGTTTGTTAATAGAGATTGTAATTGTTTAACGGAATTTAGCATAAAATGTATGTTTAATTATTATGGTTGAAACACTTAATGTGAGGTTAAGACAATTATACATGGTAAAAATTTAGAATTTTCGATGTGATTAAATTGAAAACTAAAAATCTATATGGAGAATTATGAAATTGACCTTTATGGCTGATGAATAAGAAATGATATATTAATTCTGCTGGTATACGAGAGACCACGAGACCTATTTAGCAGCAAAGGACCATTTCGTGCACACACACACACACACACATATATTAGATAGGTGTTCGACATCTTAAGGAGAATCAATTTATTATCTAAGTAGTTGGAATTCTGGTTAGGTAGAAGTACCCGCATTAACAGGTAGATCTGTTATGCGTCCAAGTCCGGGTATGTCTTGGTTATCCATCATGGAATGATCTTGAAATGTCAAGCACAAGTTGTAAAAATAAAATTGATGGTTTTTTTTAATTGTTTTCCCACAAACGATGTCAATTGACTATGTTTAAAAAACCGATGTGCTTTGGAATAAGGTTTTTTGGTGGTTGAATTATATGTTAATCAAATGTACATTCAAATGACTCTTTTTCTTCAAAGTGAAGGAAATTATCTCTTGATAAATGCCTCTGGATACCTATAAAAAGTTTTCTTTTGGGGGATTTGAGGACCCTCCAATGATAAAATAGGTAATCTATAGAGAAAAATAGTAATAAATATGCTTGAGAGCCTTAAATACTAAGAACAAAGTGATTCTTGTGTTGGATATAAATGTCCTACTGATAATTTTATCGCAATTCTCTTTCTTTTCTCTCAAACTTGAAGGTTAAAATATGAATAAAATAAAGTTTGATATCAAATTGTTAAATTGTCAAACTTGAAAGACAAAACATTTTAAAAGGTATTGTCAAGTAGTCTCCTTCTCTCTCTTTAATTAAAGCATGTTAATTTTTTCTTTGTTTTTCTTTTGAATAATTCAACAATGCTGCTTTGAAATTTATTTTATTTCAGTTATAGAACATGACTAGTCAATGACATCGCATGCTATCATGACAAACTTTCCGACAAGCTTAGTTCATTAACATAGTGAGTTTAGACTGTTCTAGGTTCAAAGCAAAGTAAAAGTTGACATATTATGGCCTAGCCGACTTCGCGAGTGCACTCGCAAATTAACTAACCTAGCAAAAACCTAACTTTATTAAAAAAGAAAAACCAATTTAAAAGTGATGTCGACTTAAATTTTTTTGAAAAAACATATTGAAACAACGAGTTTTTGAATTTACCTAAGTTAAACTGAGTTAACATATCCAATTCATAACTATGTCAGGTCCTTTCATTTATCAAATATTTATTTGTTAAAAGTTCATGATGTCGATTTCTTTTATAGGCTGAATATTGTAAAATTCAGTGTAAATTGGAATTTTTCATGCCAATATTTTAATGGGTTATGTTTTGTTATTGTCACACCCGGACACTGTGACAACCAATTAAAAATTTCTTGATTGGAAAAAGAACAAATATATGATATCTTATTTTTTAGGGAAAATGTCTAGTTCAAGGAGTTGTCACCTAGTATTATGATCCATAGAAACCCTAATTGGTCTACAGAGATTTTATAGTACGAGACTGGTTACGTAAAAGGAAAGATATTATCACCCCTTAAACGTCTTGTTTGAGGCAGACTGCATTGCTGATTTTGTCTTAAATTGCTAAAAGTTTATTGGTTTAATGCTATGATGGTTTGCTTGTAATATTCTTAACTCTGGTGTCAATGAATATTCAACTACGGATATTTCCAACTCTAACGTTAATAAATATTACGTAGTAAAAAAACATATGGTATTCTTGACTCTGGCGTCAGTCAATAAACCAGTAAAATGATTTTAAAATCAATGCATGCATATTTTTTTTATTTTTTTAAAAGGGAAAAAAATTTAGCGTACACTTAGATTTGTATTTCACAGTAAAAAACCACAGATCATTTATAAAGTGAAATAATTAAAAGAAATGTGAGGGACCCACAAATAAATTTATCTTCTCAGTTTTTTTTGTGTGTGTTGGGTCTGACCCAGCCCATACAGGTTGGGCGAGACCCAGGGACCCACAAATAAATTTATCTTCTCAGTTTTTTTTTTTTTGTGTGTTGGGTCTGACCCAGCCCATACAGGTTGGGCGAGACCCAATCAGCCCATCCTGGTCACTAGCCCAAACCAGTGACCCGGCTGGGCAATAGCTTAGCACGTGTGAATTTATTCAGGCGTGAATAAACAGTGCAAAGGTAATTAAAATTGCCTTCACACAGTGTTCAAACATCAATTGCGAGGAATGAATAGAGAAACGAGCGTACCTGGTTTTGAAATGACGAAGATGATGGCAACGCTGGTTCTGGTCTCAACGATTTCTCTGCTTACATTCTTTCCTTCTGCTCGTTTTCTCTGGTTCTATCCTCCTGTTTTTGTTCGTTCGTCTTCTCTGCACCCACTGGTTCTCTTCTTTTTCGTTTGTTTTTTGGGTTCTTAGTGTTTTTGCTCTCTCCTCTGTTCTCTTGGTTCTGCGTTTCGCTGTTTAAGGGACAATAGGCATTCCCTTGTTAGTGTTCTGAAAGGAAGCCCAGAAGGTCCCTTTGTTCTCTGTTTTTTTTTATTCATCGATCTAGGTCTCTCTCCTCCTCTCTACCTTCTCCTTGGTTCTGCTTCTCACAGTACTATCCCGTATTTTCTTCCCTCCTTTTAGTTTCCTGTGATGATAGTAAGGCATGTTTCCTGTTCAGATGAGATGTTGAACCTTTTCCTTTTTGAAGTCTTGAGAATGATGCTTGAATGGCTAAGGTTTTTTATGTAAGGGAAGGGCAATGACATGCTATGCTGCTTTGAGAATTGGCTTGATGTTTAAGTACCACTCTCGGGTCTATAATGTTACCCTCCCTCTGTAAAATCAAACTACCACTCAAGTATACGGACTGCTGACCCCTCTTCTCAATCTTTTCAACATCCCCAAATGTTTTGGAGTTGGGTTTGCAGTGGTTTAGGTTTTTATTTGACAGTGGAAAGATGAGGGAGTATCATGGGAGGCTCTCAGCTGGAGAAGAGAAGTTGTTGTTGCAGGGGTTGTCACGGGTTGGTCAAGATGGTGGCAGTATTGGCTGAAGGAAAAAGAAAAGGGAGTGAGGGCTGCTGGTTTTAGAAGTGACCATGGTGGGACGGTGATATATAGTGAGGATGGAGGGGTCTGCTTTGGTTGAAGAAGATGACAGGGAATGGGTTACTGGATGTGAGGAAGGAGCTTTTCACTATGGGAGGGGCGGCCTCATGCAGTGGATTTAGGTTTTCTTCCAAGGTCCCCCCTCTAGGTTTTTTTTTTTGGTAATGGCCTCTCTTATGTGTATACACTAAGAAGATCTATATTTATAATGTATACGAGAAATAAAGTTCCAGACAAACTTATTTTCCTTTTTGAATTTTGAATTTAATTAAGAATCAAGTTTGAAAACGGATAATTATCATTAATTTGATGATAAGGATAGAATGACAAAAACATATTATAGTCCCTAGTATTCGCGCAAGTTGTCAAATCACACTTTTCATCGAAATAAATCCATGGTATTTTAATTTTACATTTTAACCCTGTAAAACTAAATTACAAGCCAATGGGCCCAAAATTGAGTTATAACAGTTATATTTGTTAAATTTAATCATTCTTCTTTTAATTTTTTTTAACTATAAAAAAGTTTTATTTTGTAAAATTGATCTTTAATAAATTAGATGATCATGTAATGTATAAAAATGAATTATAAATTTTCTATTGAATCTATAGGAATTCTAACAATCAACATATAATTTGCTTATAAATCATTTAAACCCAATTAGAACTCATTTGCATATCCTTAATTTGAATACTCTTATTTACTTGCATGAACTGAATGACTTTGCATAGTCCAACCTAGACATCTTTGGGCAATTATATTTATCAATTTCCCCAGGTCATTCAAACACGGATACCCTTTATAAATCGAGTCTTATTGATCGTTCTCGGGCATCCCAACGCAGTTGTCATTAGCCAAAGCTAATCTTATAATTCATTTCTCGGCAATCCTAACACAGATGCCATTAGTCGAAGCTAATCTTGTAAATCATTTCCCGACAATCCTATTATGGATGCCATTAGCCGAAGCTAATCTTGTAATTCATCTCCCGGCAATCCTATCATGAATGCCACTAGATGAAGCTAATCTTGTAAATCATGTCCCGGCAATCCTATCACGGATGCCATTAGCAGAAGTTAATCTTGTAAATCATTTCCCGACAATCCTATCACGGATGCCATTAGCCGAAGCTAATCTTGCAATTCGTTTCCTGGCAATCCTATTACGGGTGCCATTAGCCGAAGCTAATCTTGTAAATACATTAGATTTTATTTACATTGAACATGACATTATTGTAATTGCATTCACTAGAAAAACTTTAAATTGCATAAGTGCAAAAAGAAGGGAAAATCACACACCTGCTCTGCTTATCTCGTGACCTCCTCCAATAGAAGATCTAATCCTGGTCACTCCTCCTTAATCACAAGAAAGTCTTTGATCATGATTGTTCAAGCCAAATGTTATAGAGAATCCATATTCATTCATTACACATGTCACTTTCTATGCATAGTCATTTCCTCATCATAACATACATACACATATCATGTATATTTTCAGAGTTAGTATATCAACGTACAAGGGTTCGCATGACTCAATTTTTATTTTTTTATATAGTATTCATATGAAAGTCTAATTGTTACTGTCTGTGGCCTGAACTGTTACTGTTTGAACTGTTACTGTTGTAGACCTAGATTGTTACTGTTTGAACTGTTACTGTCTTAGACCTGAACTATTACTGTTTGAACTATTATTGTCTTAGACTTGAACTGTTACTATTTGAACCGTTACTGTCTGAGACCTGAACCGATATTGTTTGAACCGTTATTGTCTTAGACTTGAACTGTTACTGTTTTAACGATTACTGTCTTAGACCTCAACTGTTACTGTGTCTTAGACCTAAACTGTTACTTTTTGAACCGTTACTGTTTTAGACCTGAACTGTTACTATTTGAACTAGAGATGATCATTTTCGGTTCGGTTTTTAAAAAAAAAAATAACCAAACCAAAATTTTTTTAAAAAAAATAACCGAAACCGGTTTGGTTCGATTTTTTAGGACGAAAACCGGTTCAAACCGGTTTGGCTTGGTTTTTCCGTTTTTGCTTGGTTTTTTTCAGTTTGGCTCGGTTTTTTTCCTGTTTTTTTCGGTTTGGTTTTTTCGGTTTCAAGCTTATAAAACTGAAACCGAACCGAACTGGTCAGTTTTTTCAAAATTTTAATCGGTTTAACCAGTTTTTTTTCACGGTTTTATTTTTTCGGTTATTTTTTTCGATTTAATTGGTTTTTTGATTTTTTTGCTCACCCTTATTTTGAACCGTTAGTGTCTTAGACCTGGATTGTTACTGTTTTACATATCTCACCTTTTGTAACAGTCCTATTGAATTCATGGATTTTAGCCACCAATTTAAAATCTCTCAAGAATTTTTAACGTCTCATGACTCCATTACATACCAAAATATAATAAGAACCAGCAATCAATTATATTCCTCATCAGACATCCATTCCTTCTTTGATTTTCATGGTAGTAATATTTCACACAATCTCAAGAATCAACATAAGTCTTCCACGAAATTTACGTTGTAAATAGATATTAAAAAAAATAGTTCTACTTACTACCTTATTCATTAATTAAATCTATTGAAATCCCCCAAATTTATTCAAGAACCATAGCTTTCCAGATTCCAAAAATTTCAATCAATTAAGGACTTTAGCTATAACAAAAATCAGATAAAAAGTCTTTAGAATGCCTTACCAAGCAAGTAATTAAACTCTAATCACTACCCAAATCAAGCTTCCAACTCCTCCTCTTCTTTAATCTTGGTCGAACTTCCCCTCTCCTTTTCTACTAACCTGCACTTAATTTTTCTTCCTTCCAATTAATACTCACTAAGCTTGGTTAATGTTCCCTCAAGATCTTCTCTTAAGATTTTATGTTTCCTTTATCTCTCTCACATGTAAATGGTAGTTTCCCCTCCTTTTTTTTTCTCTGTTTTTCTTCTTGCCCGAGCACACACACATGCACACTTATATATACATACACTAAGTTTTTTACCAAATTCCCTCTATATCCCAAATAGTAAATTTCATGTTCATGGGATAAAATTCCTGGATCCTGGCATTTGTCTACATAAAATTTTTACCCGGGCAAATTCGAATTTCATTTAGTTACTAAAATTTTATTCACATTTCTGTATTTATTTATATTTCTTGGTTCGTCCTAATGCTTATTTGGTTCTTCTGATAAATCTATTATATAAGCATGTAGATTGCTTTTTTGCTAAACTTTCAACCGGGGTTTACATTCTCCCACTCTCATGAATTACCTACTCCAAGCTACTACGTATATTTTGCACATGTTTTATTAGATTGACAAGACCATTATATTTATCCAAGATTATTTTTATAGAGATATAGTCTTGAGGTATTCGGGTATTCAAAACTAATCTAGACGAGGGAAAGCCCCACACTTGATGAGGGTTGTAGACATCTTCCTAGATGTGCTCGAAGGTTGACCTCCGTTCAGCCTTTTGTCTGCTTGGTTTCGGGGAACTTGAGTATTCTTGCGCGGAATGATGAGATTGGTGGCTATTAATTACCAATCCCATGGTAATGAGAAGTAACATGCCTTGAATACCCACTTTATTACACTGAGTCTTGATCTACCGTAACTGACTTGGCCTCATTAACTATTTCTATAATTTGATTTAGTTTTCAAAAAAATAGGTTTGTTTTAAACAACTGTGTATGTTATTTTTTATTAGATTAAAAAATTAAGAAGTATTGATATGTAGAGTTTATTAAATCATTTTCTTTTTTACAATTCAGCTGTCATTTTAAGATTAAGAAACCATAATATTTTTTCTTTTCACTGTATGCTGTGTCGATTTTTTAGTTGGGTCAGAATCAAATCAAGAAAGGGAATCGCAGTAACCGGTTCGACTATTGAATATTAAATAAAGAAATTAGCAAGTATGGTGAGGACTGACCAAGAAATTGCTAGTCAGATGACGAGAAAGAAATAAAAATGGGATTATTGGCTTTTTCTAAATAATAACGGTGAATATAATAAGAAACCCATCTTTTTGTTGAGCTCAGTTGAGGTTTGGATTAGGGCTTTTTCCTTTTCTTATTACAGTTAATAAAAGAAACTAGATTCTTGGCTACTGTTGCAACGCCAATCAAATTATTTTTTTAATTTAAAAAAATATTCAAGTATTGTTAATTTTTTTAATAATATATTTCTTTTATAAATCATGAACTCAAAATATGATGTATATTGAATTTTTTTTTAAAATATTGATGCAACGACATATTGAATGATATATTGTTTTTTCAAATATTAAAAAGCGACATAATAGGTCGATCCGAATAACTTGTCAAATTTATAACTTGAGTTATAAAATTATAATAACCCTACATAAAGCAAATCAAAATAAATTATGAACGTCAATTCCTAATCAACCCAATGTTGAAGGATAAAATTAGAAGACAAATATTAAATTAAAAACAAAGACAAAAAAACAACCTGAGTTAATCTACCAAACCTGCAATTCAGGTCATGAGATTAGGATAACCTCATAAAAGTAAATAATAAAAAATTATAAAGCCCCATTTTCAACATATTTAATATTGAAGGTTAAAATCAAGAGAAAAAAAAACTAAATCCATGAGATAAGGATAACAAAACAAAAAGAAAATAGAAAAAAACATTGTGATGTCCAATTTCCAAATAACCTAATATTAGAAAGAAAAAATTAAATAAAAAAAAGATTGAGTTGTTGGAGGGTGAAATTGCAAAAAAATCAATTAAAAAAGGACAAAAAAAAATGAACCTATTAACCCATGTCAATCTACCACACTTGCGATCTGGGTTATGAGACCGGGATAACTTCATAGAAAGCAAATCAAAAAAATAACAAAGCCCAACTAAAAAAAATATTCAATTAAAAAAGCACCCAAAAAAATAAATAAAGTCAACTCCGGTCAACATACTAAACCTGCGATCTAGGTCATAAGATCGAGATAACCCCATAAAAAGCAAATAAAAAAAATTATAAAGTATAATTTCTAACTATCCTAATGTTGAATGATGAAATAAAAAAAATCAATTAAAAAAAGCTGCAAAAAAATAACTCTAGTCAACTCAGGCTAACATATTAAACTTGTGACATGGGTCATGAGGTTGAGATAAATTTATAGAAGTAAATTAAAATAAAATATGAAACCTCATTTTCAAAATATTTAATGATAAAGGTTGAAATTAAAAAAAAAAATTTAATTCATGAGATTGAAATATAACCTAACATAAAAAAATTAAAAAACTCAATTCCTGAAATAAACTAATATTGAATAATGAAATAAAAAAACTAAAAAAAACTATTTAAATAAATAATATTTTGTGGGTGTGACTAGAATTATTTAGTTGTAAGTTATAACCTTTAGTGTTAAATAGTACACGAAAACTGATCCATAGATTAAGATTAATAAGAACAAGTACTTTCTTCCCTTCTGTTTTTTGTACATCTAATTACTAAATCGGTTGGATTAAAAATAACCACCTAATTAGGTTTGTGATATAAGAGGTGAGTTTAATTACGATTAGATTTATAAACCAACTGTAATTCATTGCAATTAATTATTGCTATGTAAATGAGTGTAATTAAATGGATTGAGAAAGATGTTGAGGAGATGGCCTAACTAGATTTGTGAGGGGCTTCCTGCGAGAAGGCATTGGTAAGCCGCATCCACTGCTTGATAAAATGCCTTAGAAGCATAGGAGTTGCTGGAACATTATCAAGGGGATGGCGAAAGAGCAGCCAAATGTACTACAAGAAAACTAGGTGCATATGGAAGGGCAGTTAACATATCCCACTTGAGCCAGCCACAGCCAAGAAAAAAAAGACAGCAATGTGTGTAAAACTCCGGCTTTCAGTCGAGAACACCACCTAAGTTTGTGGTGTTGATGTCTGTGTCTGCTCAAGCATGCCTGTAAATCCCATCAAATGGTAGCAAATTGTAAGCATGTGTCATTGTCATTGTAGAGAGGGGTCAGTCACAGCTCAATCAAAGCTCTATATTTTGTTTGCAGCCACAGTATATGCCACCTGGTAGCATTTCTTTTCTTGCCATTATTCCATTTTCAGGCCATTCAAACTACTCTACCCTACATGGGCCAATACCCACTTTGCTTTCCTGCAAAGATCATGGTGGTAGACTGGTAGTTTGTCAGTCATTCATTTCACTTGGAAACTACACAGAACTGTGCTAATGTAGCTAATAAATGTGTTCCTGTATTTTTCTGTCAGGTATTACAATAATGCCTTGTATGCTAAAGTTGGAGGAATCAGCACAGCAGAGATGAATCTTCTTGAAGTGGATATTTTTTATTTGGTTTAGTCAGTTGCAGCAGCATGATAACTCTATACATAAAATCATGTCTTGCATCCCCTGAGAATTTAGTTGTTCCCTTACCTCTTGAGAATTTAGTTGTCATATTGTTAATGCTCAGCTAGCCCTGCATATAGCAACATTCATCAATCTTTGTTCGCAGGAAGATTGATGTCACAACGTGTTGTTCTCCCTTGAGGACCTTATCATTGCTAGTAATCTTATGAGCATTATTATTCTTGAGATCGACTAATCAGAACTAGAAATTTATGTCGATATCAATATACTTTATTGATATCATTAGTTATTATAGTCCGAAGTAGCTAATCAATCCCTCTCCTGGTATTTTAAGTCCATTATCTAAAAATGCTGATGTCAAGAAAACCTCTTGACATCATTAACCTTTCTTTATGAGCGACTAATCAAGTTTTATTGAAAATTCTGATATCAATATAATCCATTGACATTGTTAGGTGCCCAATCATTAGCCTCCCTTCAGGAGTAGCTGATCAACTATTTCTTTCATGTACTCATTTTTTTTTTTGTTTTATATATCATTCTTTTATTCACTTATTTATATAATAATATCAGAATAAATAAATAAATTTTCCAATAACAACATTAATATAATGTAACAAAGCTATAGGTATTGGGCACCAACCTGCTATGTTAGAAGCTCCTCCTCCAGCTCAAGTGAGTGACACAATTGCCAAGATATTCCTTGCAAATCAATTTTCTTATAAATTGATCAATACAATCCTTAACAAATTCAATAATATAAAACAAAAATTACTATTATGTTTAACTTTCTATTCTCAATGTTCCATTTTGATTTCCAATTATTAGCCGTATTTTTGCATATAACTTTATCATTTAAATTTCTTACTAAAAATCTAAATGATTAGTCACACATAACCATTTTATTATACTTTCATTTCTATCTTTCCTTGTTCATTTATATTTTTATTACACAATATATTATATCTTGAAGGAAATCCCCATGCTAACTTAAAACATGATTAATTCGACTCTTCTTTAAATTTATCAATGTCAATAGGCTGTAAGGGAGAAAATATGAACTTATTGGTTTCTATAATTTTCTTATATAGGAACCATTTTCCTCATTTTATTATTTAACAATTTCTTCAATTACACTAAACTCTTAATTTATTGAACTCATCATCATTAAGTGAAGTAACATCAAATACTCAAAAATCATCATTCATAACATAATTACAATATAATTTATAAAAAAAAAAACTATCAAGAAAAATTACTATTCATTACCCTACACCTTGCCAGCCATTTAGGGTCTCAATATTCCATAAATTTCTTCATCAATTTATCATCAATTCATTCATTCCTCATCCTATAATGATCCTAAAAACCCACACTCAAGATAATTTACTTTTTCCTTAAATTTTCATATGGAACCCTAATACAATTTTGCAAGAATTATAATAAAAATCAAGAAATGTTTTATTCAAATTGACATGCACATACTCTAAACATCCTATCGATTCATAATTTTAGTTTTGAAAACTAACTAGTTTAGTTTTTCTTGAAGTCTTATTCTTTCTCTTCTCCTTTCTTCACTTTCTCCTCTAAACAGCTCCTCTCTCTCTACAAATCCTCTCTAATCTTAGTGTTTTCTTGTGTTTAATCCTCTTTAAACCCTCCTTAATGCTCAATCTCTCTTTTCCTAAGCATTTGCACAAGAATTATTTTGAAAATTTTCATGCTCTCCTCTCTTTCTTTCCTTTGTACTACTGTCAGCCTTAAGAAGAAATAGAAAGAGATAGAAGTTTATAAAATTTAAAATTTTGCCCCATAACTCCTTTAATTCATTATTTTGTTTTTTTCTTGAATTTCTTCTAAGATTTAATACTCTTCTTTATACTAACTTGGTCCAATTTCCTTTTTTTTTTAATTTTTTTTAAAGAATCCCTCTAATAACAATTTATTTTTATTAGAATAAAATCCCTATGATGTCTTATTTATCCAATTTTTTTTTAAAATAATTCTTGGGGCTTACATTGTTTTAGTATTTTCTAAACTTGCTTATAAGATTGTTGTTATCCATTGTTGGATTCCCACACAAAAATAAGAAAATACAAAAGAATATATATATATTCAGAAGAAATCTAAAAAATAATAGGAGCGAGAAAAGAATGTTGGAATACCGAAAAAGGTCAAAATTGGTTGAGGGCGTTCAAAAATACATTTTACAGTATATTTTTAATTGATGAGAGCCTGTTGACAAGGAAAATTCAAATTTTGAGGAAGAAAAGTCTAAAATCAGATGTTTATAGATCAATCTAAGGTCTAATTGAATTTATGGAGGGTTTGATTGCAAGAAAAATTAATATTTAAGTCAATTTAGGATTTTATTAAAGGAAATTAAAGTTCGGGGGTCCAATTATAATTTTGAAGAGTTGATTTGGTCAAATTAGGGGCTTGACTGCATAATTATTGAAGTTTGATGGCCGATTAGAGACTTAATTGAAACAATCCGAAACCAAGGACTAAACTGGAAAAGATGCTAAAATCAAGGGATCCAATTGCAACTTTTCCGGGGGGCTTGATTACATAAAAAAACAAAGGGGGAAGAGAGGAGAGCAGAATAGGGGGGAAACACAAGGAGAAAGACGAGATAGAGAGGGAGAAAAAGAGAACAGGGAGAATAAAAAGAAACAGAGGTAGACATGAAGGAGAACTGGGCAGCATAGAGAAACGGTAACAGAGGAACAGACGAACAGAAGCAAGAAAAACACAACAGCAACCAGCCTCCATCGTTGCTGTCCCTTGACCTTCGGAAGCAGAGGCAAAGGAATAAAACCAAAGAAACAAAAGAAAGGAAGAAACCCAGAGAGAGAGTCCAGAATAATAAAAAGAACGCAAGACCAGAATTCTTATCATCTTCAATTCTTCTAGAAACTTGTGCGTTCGTCTTCATATTCTCTTGAATCTACAAATGAGCATATACACTGTGCGAAGGTAATTTAATTACCTTCGCACTATTCATGCACGCGTGAAACAAGTTCACGCATGCATGGTCTCTCAGCCAGCCAAGTCATTGGCTTGGGCCAGTGACCGGGTTTGAGTTGTTGGGTCCAGCCAGGCCACATGGGCCGGCTGGGCCCAGTCCAAAAAATTAAAATATTCAAAAAATCAGTGATTTTTCGTAAATTTTTTACTACATTTTGATCAATATTGGTTTGTATTTTTATACTTTAAAGATACAAATCCGGTATTAAAATACCTGGTTTTTGTCAAAACATAAAAAAAATGTTTTGTTTTCATGCATATGGCCAAATCTCTCAAAAATAAAATAAAAATCATATTGTATTTTCATACAACAAAGAAAATTTTAAAAATATGTATTAGCATGCATTTTTGCTTTAATAACCAGTTTATTAAAGTCGCGAGAACTAGGCCAAAATTTCAAAAATTTCAAAAAAAATATATTTTGTTTTCTTTTAATATCTGGGGTTACAAACTTATACGTAAGACATATTCTAGATATTAAATTCTTTTGTTGATGTTAGAACAGTTAGGTTTTAGCTGATAAGATAAGGATCTCCTTACCAAGGAGAACTTTTCTTAAACTACAGACGGACCAACAACTAGAAAACACGACAAGACCTTAGATTTTATCAGACAATAAAACAATGCAGCCTACCTTAGGTAGGGTGTATTTGGGGTGCTAATACCTTCCATTTTACACAACCAGTCCCCGTACTTGATCTCTAAGACCAGTTAAACTTCCTAGTGATCAAAATACTAGGTGGCGACTCCCATTCTATTTTTTCCACAGATAAAAGATAAGAATTTCTTGTCTCCCCATTTTTCCCGATTTTTCTCATGATGCCAACACTTAGAATTTTAAGTGTGGATTCGATCGTTGCGATGCTACACACGTGCGACAAAGATCATGATAAGTTTTTATTTAAAAAACAATACTTACAAATAAAAAAAAAACATGTTTTCATGCAAGCAATCAAGAAATTTTGACGCAAATGGAAATTAAAAAT
>Ga0325401_1002219_pt1 | contig 17119 bp, 8 predicted proteins | sample PopdelMetagenome_FD_205666 | JGI IMG/M metagenome (GOLD analysis project Ga0325401, IMG submission 205666) | Populus deltoides microbial communities from Bellville, Georgia, United States - Xylem-PdKOR-R2 | ecosystem: Host-associated > Plants > Phyllosphere > Stem > Wood/Secondary xylem | place...
CTTTTCAATGATTTAGTACTATATTCACTTTTCATTTCATTAATTTCACTATTTTTATCTTGATTAGGTTTCTTTAATTTAATTTAACCCATTTTACTATTGGTTAAATTTCTCATCTTTTAAATACTCAGAAAAATTATAACCGAGGGTTTACAAGATATATCATTTGCAGCCCCCTTTTGAGCCTAGTAATTTAAAAAAATAAAAAAAATAATAACCTTGGCTAGGATTACACCCCACACTGGGGGGCAAGTGAAAAAAAATTCTCAATGATCAAAGGTGCCCCCTTCAATGATAAAAAATTCTCAATGAAGAACTCCACTGAATGGTCATAGATATGAGATCACAAATTGGTGATACATGTGCGCCCCTTTTTTGACCATATGATCATGGGAGCAACTGGCTTTCTCCTCCTCCTCCAGCGCCACTATTTTTCTAGTTTAATTTTATTTGAACATATAAATTTGTAATGAATATTTGACTTTTATATTAAGATAATTTATTTTTACATACTTGAATTTTATACAATTTCATTTTTTAATTATTTTTTTTGTTCAATAGATTTTTTTAAAATATATATTTTAATTAAATTTAAACTTGTCAATTCTTCAATTAAGCTCCTTGTTTGATTAATTAAAATAATCCAAAGTTTAATTAAGTTCCGAAATTTATCATTTTTTTTAATTTCTACTAAAATTGACTTTTAAATTTATAATTTTATTCCTATTAGTCCTTAAACTTTCAATTTATGTTATCTTGATTTAAATTTAAATTTATTTTTCATTCATTTATTTTTTTAATGTAAATTAAAAAATTGAATTACGAGACAAGTCTTTCTTTCTTTTGATGCAATGAGTTAGGGGTGTTCAAAAAAACCGATTAACCAAAAAAACCGAAGAAAAATAACCAAAAAAACCGAACCGAGATAAAAAAACCTATTAAATTGATTTTCAAAACCATAAATTCTAATAGGTCCGGTTCGGTTTTGGTTTTAAAACTGAAATTGACAAACCGAACCGGACCAACCAAGAAACCAAAACTATACAAATTAAGAGGGGTATAAATAGTTAAATACTTAAACCTAACCCTAAAAGCCACCGCTTGACCCCTGAGAATATTTATCTCAATCTTCCTTTCCCTATCAAATTTCAATTGCTCTACCTCTATCTCTTCATCTATGTTTATCTCCATCTCAAAATTAACCTCATCTCTTCATCTACATTTATCTCCATGTCAAAAGTGAGCCTCATCTCTTCATCTATGTTTATCTCATCTCTTCATCTTCTTAACTTCTCTTCTCTTTACTTTTGCACAAGCCTTCTTTATTTATGCGCAAGTTGTTGCAGTTGCAATAGAAGGAGATAGCTCCTGTAAAGAAAAGATAACAAGGTAATTTTTGACCCAGTACTTGGTGTTTGCCCAGGGATCCAAGGTATATCAATAGGAAACAATGATTAATGACCTAAGATGAATTTATAGCTTTTATTGTTTACTACAACAAAGATGGATCTATTACAAATCCTCTGAATGGTTAGCTAAATTGCATTGTTCCTCGCTTGTCAGCTCAAGATTGTAATAGCAGGAAATATAAAATTCCGAACGACGAAAAATTAGTGTTTGATCTGTGAAGGGATTCGGTTTCCCGGTTTTTTGCCAAAAGAACCAGATTTAATCGAACCGAACCGGTTCGATTTGAATCGGATTTCGGTCCGGTCCGATTAATATTTCATAAAATTAATATAACTCGACTCGGTTGGTTTTTTGAATCTAAACTGAACCGTGAACCCTACAACGAGTTGTTAAGGACATGATTTTAAAATAAAAAAAAAAAACAAACATATTTAATTGCATTTCCTAATCTTACGTACAGTCTTCTGCCAAGTCTTTCTTTATATAAACATATATTTGAGTTAAAGTATTCTAATGGCCGGCCAGTTGCTTTCTAGGATTCTACTTTTTCAATCAACGTGATGAGATTTGTCATAAACTACCATTCAGAATTTTCAAGACATTAAAAAATTACGTTGTATCTACTCTCTGCCAGATTTTAACCACTTGTGAAAATAGGTAATCAGACTTTCTTTCCTATTTCCAATAAACCAAGAACGGCAGCAGAGTTTCTTCTTACAGTTTGTTTCATTTTCATGTTCTGGGGGTAAAATTCATTAAATCTGCAGACAACAGAGCTTGAGATTTAGCTACGCCCTAACTCGTAAGAATAGTTGATACTCAGCAAACCTGTTACATATTCTTAAAAATATCACCTCGTCATTGACTCCTTTACAAAGAACAGTCTGCAAAACTGTATGAGCAATGATGAAAGAAAATAGAATCATATGTCTTATCATAAATAAAAGACATTATTATGACTGTTAAATCTTAAAAAAAATATTATTAAATTTATATTATATGGGCCTTATTTAAATGTGAGTTTATCAATTAGTTGATTTTAAGATTTAGCAAGTCTAAGATGAGTGAAATATTAAAACTTTGTATGTAAGGGGGAGCCAAGAAATTTTGATAGAGTGCCAAAGAAATTTTTTTCTAGGGGTACTAAAAATTAAGATTTACTAGTTTTAGGATCAAAACTTAAAATTATTCAAGGCAAGGGCGGAGCCAGGAATTTTTTCTGTCCTGGACTATTAAATAAATATATAATTTAAAAACAATTAATTATTAATTCATGTATATGAATTTTTGAAATTAACATTACAGTTTTAATTCAAATACATTACCTAAAATATTAAAAAATAAATTTAAAAGTATATAAAATTAAAGTAAAAAGTAAAAAGAAACTCACTATTGAAGTTACATCCTTCGATGTTTTATGAATATAATTCATCTATAATCAAATCTGAATTGATATTATAACAACCCCTCAACCGGGATAAAATAACAATCTCATGTCAACTGGAAAACAAAGTAATTAATTTTTTTCATCTCTCAATTCCTCCTTCCTTCACTTGATTCTTTCTTAGATTAGGGTTTTATAAGTTAGACTTTATAAGTTTATAAAGTTATTCTCTTACTTTTCTTATTTTTTTCCTTGGATTTTTTTTTTATGTTTTTCCCTTACTTCTCTCTCTTTCTCACTTGCCTTTTCTTTTCTTTTTTTTTTCTATTTTGCTTCTTTCCAGTTGGCAACATATAAAAGAAAGGAAGAGCTTATTTGTTTTATTTTTTAATGGCAAATAATCATTTTACCCTTAATGAGTTGTTTTGCTTTTATTTGACAGTCTTTTTTTTGTTAGCACTACCAAGCTCCGTTCATCCTAAAATTTAACCAAATTTTATTCAATATATTTTAAGATCCCTTGTAAAATTTCAGCTCAATCTGATAGTCGGATTGAAAATTACGTTAAAAAATGTAAAACTAGTCAAATTGTGATTTTTCATCAAATTTCTAAATTTCTTCAAAAATTCTGAAATTTTAATCCAAGCTAAAGTATTATATTATAAGGCTCCACGTAAATTTTCAGAATTTTTTTATTATTCAATTGAGAATTATGAATTTATTTTATATAAAACTAGTTAAAAAATAGTGATAAAATCTTGACCTGGGCTAGAGCCCACCCTAGCCCTTTAGCGCACCTCCGCCCTTGATTCAAGGTTTTCTTTCAAGTTTACCAATATTCTCTTGAAACAAACTATGTCTTCGTGATAAACTACTGGTGGAATGGTTTATCTAACTAGCCTGATGATGTAATGGATGCTTATTTTTGTGCTTTATAAATATGTTAAGCCATTTATTATGTTCCAGCTCTAATTGCTTTAGGGATGATTAATATAATTTGTGAACTCAGTGATTGCTCGTTTCCTTCCTTTCAAGAGGAGAAAATTGCTCTATTCATTTTGAAGTTTGCATGCTATTGCATTTTTTTTCGTAGTTTCAAGTATCTTATATACTAACTTGAACACCCAAAAAATTAGTCAATAATTGTTTTTTTAAAAAAAAATTATAAGTCTTCTTCCAAGTCTTTCTTTCTTTCTTTCTTTCTTTTTGATGCAGCAAGTTGTTGAGGACATGATTTGAAAAAAAACAAACAAACAAACATATTTAATTGCATTTCCTAATCTTACAGTCTTCAGCCAAGTCTTTTATATATACATATATTTGAGTTAAAGTATTCTATTGGCCGACCAGTTGCTTTCTAGGTCTCTACTTTTTCAATCAATGTAATGAGATTTGTCATATGATTTAGCATTACATTCACTACTTGTTCAAGGCCCTCAATTATATTTCTGATATGGGAAAAAAAATTACCAGTTAACCTCGTGATTTTGATGGCTCATCCCGGAAGGCCTAAAGTAGACTCTGTACCTTCTTCATTACATGACAGCAATTCAATGTATCCATGAAAAGGACATTTTATTTTTCAGCCAACTTCCTAGCCATAGATCAATCAAGCATGCATAACACCATGGCTTTCATTTTATATATTTCACCATATTCTGAACTTGATTTGCAGCATCAACTAAATTTATTGATCATATTGACAACATTCCATGGAACGTTAAACCGACGCCATTATGTGTCCGGAAGGCCTGAAAGAAATGTGTTCAGGAAAAGGAAACGAAAATAACAGAGAATAGCAATGGTAGTAAATCTTGGGCCACTCAGAACCATTCACCTCTCTACAATTTTCTTCAAGATGTGGACAACGAAAAGTATCCAATAGATGTGGACATTCCCAAATCTGCAATGTCTTTAATTTGGAGAGGCGTTAAATGGCTGTTGAACTTGGCATATAATCTATCTTATATTGATTGATGGGATATGAGAAATCTTGGGCCACTCAGAGCCATTCTTCTCTCTACAATTTTCTTCAAGATGTGGACATCTATAAATCCGCAATTGCTTTAATTTGGAGAAGCGTTGAATGGCTGTTGAGCTTGGCAGATACTTGAGATTCTTGCAACGCGAGATCCAAAGAAGTTGAAGAGAAGAAAGGTTGGCCAACCAATCTGGCAATGCTTCCTCAAATCCCTCTCCCATGAAATCACATATACGCAATGACTTAAGGGCAGTGAGGTGTTGAAGTTGGTGTGGTACACTCTTCAGTTTATCCCATCCCCATATCCATAGGGCTTTGAGGGACCCACTCAAGTTGAGGTGTTGGATTGAGTTTAGAACTCCTGCAGGAAAAGCCTCCAGTTCCTCTGAGAAACCACCGATGCTCAAAAACTGCAGTTGGGTGAGGCCGCCTAACCAATCATCCTCTGGGAAATCACTTAACCTCCGACACATGGTTATATCTAAATGAACAAGAGAAGGCAATTGTCGTAAACCATATGCCCAATCAATACTGCTGAGCTTATCACATGATGAAATGGTTAATCTTCGAAGCGAAGACAATTCTTGTAAATCACTGATATGGATAAGCTCTCTCCAATTAAATATCCACAATTCTTCTAGAGAAGCGCAACATTGTAGTCCGCTTGGAAGAGCTCCCAATTTACACCCATTAACAACCAATTTCTTCAAAGAATTCAATTCTTGGAAATCACCAGGAATTGAGATCAACTCATGGCTAAACCATATGCCCAATTCCACCAGAGCTGTGCAGTGTTGTACGCTTGGAATGGATGCCAGCTTTGAACAATTGAATATCTTTAAAACTCGAAGAGACGTGAAGTCATGAAATTCACCAGACAAATATCTCAGTTCCTTACAATCTTCAATTTCAAATTGTACAAGAGATGAAAGATGACATACCGGAATGCTTTCCAACTTTCCACACTTCTTAATGCTCAACTTTTCAAGACAAGGAAATACTGCAACAACTTCTCCATCTGGTACCATCCATTCTTCAAGACCACCCATACCCAACAGAGTGAGTTCTTTTAGTGCTGGAAACAGTACTGTTGCACTGCCACTGCTGCTATAGAACTCATTGCCTATACATTTCACATTAGGCATTCCACTCATCTCTAGAATCTTAAGGCGAAGAAGACATCCAAGTGTTGGGAGTTGTCTGCACCTGCTGCAGTCTTTCAATCTCAGCTCCATCAGATTATTGAGTAGCAAAGTAGACATCCATGATGAGAAATATTCAACTTCATAACCCTCAATTGTCAAGCTTCTTATGTCTGGGTGAGGCTGCAGGCCTTCCAGCACATCCTCGTTATTGACACCGCTGTTACCTTCATCATCACTCCATTCAAGCACCAATTTGTTCATTCTTTTTTCACGTAGTTTTGCCTTCTCAGCTTCTTCTCTGTCTCTAACTTGCTCAAGCTTGCATATCTTCAATGCTCCTCTTAGTTCATTCAAACATCCCAGCTCTTCAACCATATGATTTGGACCCACTACAAATAAAGGCAGAGTTTGAAGGCGTGCTAAGAGTCTCACCTCAGCTGGCACTAGCTTTGGATCGTCAAAATGGAGATGTCTCAAGCTGACTAAATTTCTCATTTTCTTGGGAAGCTTCTCTAGTGACTTGCAATCAGTGAATCTTAATGTTTCCAAATGGTAGAGCTTGGTAATGGATTCTGGCAATTCTCTGATTCTGGTACGTGAGACATCAAGATATCTCAAATGTCTCAGCTTGCAAATTGAATCTGGCAACTCTGTGATATCAGACCGTTGCAATTTGAGAGTTCTCAAGCTTTTGAATTTCCAAGACCCATTGAATACATCAACCATTGAGAAAACAGTTCGCAATTTTCTACCATCACCCACTGGAAATGCTGCCTCAACATCCCCACGAGATATGAGATTTAGATGATGAATATGAGATGCCCCTTCAACAGCCGAATCCTCCTCCAGATTTAACACTTCTGATTTTGAGACCTGCAATGCAAGATCATGCACAAGATCATGCATCTTGCAACTTGTTACGATCTCACACTCATTCCTTTCAACATCTTGGAAAAAGGAATTTGCAAGCAAGTCATTGAAACACTTGTTGCCTTTGTCTTCCATCCTCCCATTTGGTGGCCTGAGAAAACCTTCAGCCATCCAAAGTTGAATTAGCTCTTCCCTTCCGATTTTAAAATCTTTAGGAAAAATGGAACAGTATGCAAAACATTTTTTCAATGTTGGCGATGACAAGTAATCAAAACTGAGTCTCAATATGCGCAAAGCTTTATCTCCATACTGAGAATCCCAAATTCTACTGTGTAGAATTGACTGCCACTCATGCGTCTGCTTTCCGTGAAGAGTTCCTCCCAAAACTTTAGCAAGTAATGGAATCCCTCCACATTTCTTTGCAATCTCTTTTCCAATAGACTCCAAGTCTGATGGTATTGTTTCTCGTCCACCCCTGCTCAACTTTTGCTTGATAATGGACCAACATTGATCAGCTGATAGTCTCCCTGGCTCGTGCTGAATCCCAGGAGAAGTCTCCATCATGTCTGCTACTTTCTTACTGCGGGTTGTAACAACAACAGCATTCCCATTCCTGCTGTTAATTTTTAACAGTCCCTCCTTCAAACCAGCCCACTTATCATAGTCTTCATTCCACACATCATCAAGAACAAGAAGAAGTGTTTTCTTTTCCAGCTCTTGCTGAAGTTTTTCAAGAATTGCATCTAGATTGCTCAACCCACCAGTAGATTTATCAATCTTTTGCAACATCTCTCCTAATATCCTCCTTTTACTGAAATCATTAGAGACACAAACCCATAGAGTCACGTCAAAATGTTTTTTCTCCCTCACTAATTGACAAACTTTCTTTGCTATGGTAGTCTTTCCAAGACCTGCCATCCCAACAATAGGGACAACAGACTGAACTTGTTGACCGATCGAGCCAATCAGCAATTTCATAACTTTATAGACATCATCCTCCCTTCCTACTACAACTTCTGAGCTTTCAAGCAAGGAATCTGTCTCTCGGTCTATATCCCGGATAACTTCAGGAGCACTCTCTACATGTTGAGATGCAATTCCCAGCCCAAAGCGAGTTGCAAGTTTCTGAATCTCATCCAGTGATCCATTGATCTCCTTAACTTTTTGACCCATATTCAGACGGAATGCAACAGGGTTGTGCAGTGAAAAGCAGTCACGTACCTTTCCCTTCTTTTGGTCTTTTCGGAGAATCTCATAAGCAAACTCGTCTAGAACATCTTCAGCATCGTAAGCTACATCTTGTAGCTTCTCCAGCCAAAGCTTCGCAGACTCGTCTGTTACGGGCCTTCTGGCTGCATCTTGGAGCACAGCTTGGATCATGGTCAAAGACTCTTCGAGCTTTTGCAGCTGTCCCTCCAATCCCCAAGCAAGTCTGATCCCTTCAGCAGCTATGGAACTGACCCTTGTCAAAGTCTCCTCCACGGCAAACGTAAGAAAAAGCTCTGTTGCCATATTCTCTTGTTTTCTTTGGGAAATCAAAGAAAAAAGAATGAGCAAAAGAGAGATGAACGGTTTGAAAGTTGTGAAATAGAATGAAGTGCGTTTTGGAACGGGGAGATGCATTCAACTTGAAAGCAGAGGGTCCCTCCCTCACTGTATTAATTGATTGATGGCAGATGGCAGCATCTTCCAGGAACCACTACGGTCAAACTTGGCACGCTGAAGCCAAGACAAGGATCCTTCCTTCGTATCCCGTTCAAGACATTAAAAGAATAGTTTGTAAGTCTTCTTTCTTTCTTTCTTTTGATGCAGCAAAATTACACTGTAACCACTCTCTGTCTACTGTTATTTTTTTTAAAATAATTTATAAGTCTTCTTCCAAGTCTTTCTTTCTTTCTTTCTTTTTTGATGCAGCAAGTTGTTAAGGACATGATTTTAAAATATATATATATATATATATATATATATATATATATGTGTGTGTGTGTGTGTGTGTGTGTGTTTAGATATGTTTGTTTGCTAAAAAATAAAAAAAATTTAGAAAATGATTTTAAAAAAAAATAAATTCCTGATAAGTGAATTATTTTTTGATATTTGGTAGTATTATAGAAAATAAATTGAAAAATATTTTTCCAGTATCTAGTTATGTAATAGAAAATGAGTTGAAAAATAACTTATTAATATTTTTTTCAAGTTTATTAAAATAATAAAAAACAAATCTTACAAATTAAAAAGTTGAAATGGAATGAAATTGAAAATAAAATCTAATTTCATAAATTATCTTAAATAAAATAAATAACAATAAAAAATAGAGATTAAATCTAAAAGATAAAAAAAAATAAAAGATGATAAAATTAAAATAATAATAATTACAATTTTATAAATTATTTCAAATAAAATATAATAAAAAAATAAGGACCAAAGTTGATAGATAAAAAATTTCAATTAAAAAAATAATAAGAGAACAATAAATAACAATCATAAAAATAAGAACCAAAATTAATATAAAAATCAAATTAAATCAAATTCTAAATGGTGAAATTAAAAAAAAAAGATTCAAAACAAAACAAAATATATAACAATCAAAAGTTTGAGGACAAAATTTGTTATAATTAACAAATAATATGATATTTTTAAATTTTTTATAATTTTTAAAAAGTATTTTTTTGATCAAAATAAAAAAAAACTTTTTATTTTTCATTGAATGAAAAGTATATTTTTATTAATTAAAATTTTTAATAACAAATAAACACAAAAAAATACAAAAAATAATTTTCAAAAAACTATTTCCCACTGCGTACCAGAGTACTTAATTGCATTTCCTAATCTTACGTACAGTTTTCTGCCGTCTTTCTATATACATATATTTGAGTTAAAGTATTCTGTTGGCCGACCAGTTGCTTTCTAGGTCTCTACTTTTTCAATCAATGTGATGAGATTTGTCATGTGATTTAGCGTTACATTCACTACTTCTTCAAGGTAAAGTTATAAATTTTGTTCCATTTTGCTCGGAATAACAGAAACATTTCATATCAATTTAAAAACAGAACAAAATGAAATAAATTTTATCTCATTTTAAATCTCGGTCTGTTCCGGATTTTTCGGCTAAATTCCACCCGGAACGTTCCGGTTTCATTCCACATGTTCTGTTCCGCTCTTGAAAAGCCAGTAAATCAAATTGAACATTGTTCAATTTAATTAATTAAACCACCCAATTATAAAAAAACTCTTTTTCATTACTATTTTCAATAATAATGATATTAATAATAATATTGAAAATTATTATTACTATTTTCATTAACAATGATATTAATTTTTTAAAATTAGATTTATCACTAATATATATGGTTTATATTCATGTTGTTTTTTTTCATGTTTATACTTTATAGGAATTTGAGCAAAACAAGGGATGCTTTAGATTCCATTAGCCTTGATAACATTAACCTCACTTTATATTTAAAATATTTGTGTTAAAACATTTTACTTTCATAAGATTTTGATATTTTATTTAAGTTGAATTACTTTAAGTTAAAGATCTATTTAATCTTGACTATTTAGAAATATTTTAAATTTTAAAATTATATTTGTTTGACATTGTGTTTATATTGCATAATTTATAATTAATTTATCTTAAATTTGAATTATGTTTATTGAATATATATATATATGAACAGTATAACTGCGAAACTTCACGCCGAAATATTTCAAAATTGAAACATTTCATTCCAATTAAAAAAACAAAACAACTACCAAAACGGAATTGACAATCTTAATTCATGTCCCTCAGTTATATTTCTGATATGGGAAAAAAATTACCAGTTAACCTCGTGATTTTGATGGCTCATCCCGGAAGGCCTAAAGTAGACTCTGTACCCTCTTCATTACATGACAGCAATTCACTGTATCCATGAAAAGGACATTTTATTTTTCATCTAACTTCCGAGCCATATATCAATCAAGCATGCAGAACACCATGGCTTTCATTTTATATATTTCACCATATTCTGAACTTGATTTGCAGCATCAACTAAATTTATTGATCATATTGACAACATTCCATGGAACGTTAGACCGACGCCATCATGTGTCCGGAAGGCTTGAAGGAAATGTGTTCAGGAAAAGGAAACGAAAATAACAGAGAATAGCATTGGTAGTAAATCTTCGGTCTTCGAGAACGACATCAAAAGGATAGAAAATAGATGTGGAAACAGAAAAGTCTGCTAGGTCTGGCAGACAAGAGAGCTAGAGATCTGTGCATCCCATGTGATCACCCCCATCGTCACCCTAAACATCAATTGTCAATAATCGGATTAATTATTATTGATCCATGTTTATTTGAACTTATTTGATATCATATATGTATTTGATTTCATATAAAGAAAAACACTCAAGGTGGCTGCGTTTTCCTGAATCACATGAACTAACCCCTGTTTTTAGCTAGGTTTTATTTGCCAATGGACTTTTCTTCGAGTCTTGTGCTAATACATAGGTAGCACCGCACCCGGATGTGCCTCTGACCATATTAATTATTTCCTTTTGTTGTCTTTAGAGCAGGGACCGAGCCTGAAATTTTTCTTATAATATATATAAATTATTTTTTTAAGATTAATCATTCATTCAGATATATAAATTTATCAAGTTAATAATAAATTTTTAATTCAAATACATAACATAAAATATATAAAAAATAAAATTTAAAGTACATTAAATTCAAAATAAAAAAAAAATTATACCATCAAAGCTACACCTTTCGATGTTTTGTAGAATAGAATTTATCTATGATCGAATTCGAATCAATATCTTCAACAAGCTCTCGTTCAATGTAAATCATCATAAAATCTGCTAAGAACTCCTCTTCCATTTTATTGCGAAGCACGGTTTTAACATGTTTCATAGCTAAAAATGCCTGCTCTGTAGTGGCAGTGGAAATAGATAAAGTCAAAACAAGACGAATCAACCTGTCAATCAAATGATAGTGTTGCGACTTATTTGTTTCAGCTAATCCTCGACATAATTCAGAAATGGTAGACATATTTTGAAAGCTCTCATGATGAATCACATCAATCTAATAATGCTCTTACTAAGATCTCAAAAAATACATCTTTTGTTCATTGAAATCTTCAGGATAAAATTTCTCAGTAAGCTTGTAAATAGCATCAACTTTAAATGATTTAAAGTTGTCCTTAGGTTCTAAAGCAGAGCTAAGTACAAGGAGTTCCACTGTCCCATCACTGAATCTAGAATTTAATTCTTCCAACTGAAAATCTATCGTTGAGTTAAATATATCATAATGATAATGCTGGTAAACTGTCACTGAACCTTGTTGTTGACATGAACGACATGTAGCCTTTTTATACGAAGCATTAATATGTGGTATGTCAATCTCATATTTTGTGCAAACAAATTGCACATTTGCAAGGAGAAGATCAAATCCGGCATCTCTCAAAGTTTGAAGCAATGCTTTAGTAGTTGATACAAGATCCATTGCATTTAAGATATCAAGAGATTTTTGCTGCAATACTTGACAAAGTAAATCAATAATCCCCATTATTTTATGCATCAAATATAAGATGAATATAAATTCAAAAGATTTCATCACAATCAAACAACCACTAGCTTCTCCACGTATAGAATTAGAAGATCTTTCTTGAACCATACTTTCAAGCACAGTAATAGTTGCACCATACATATCTATTAAGTTGCAAATAGAATCAAAATGAGAGCTCCAGCGAGTAGTTCCGCTTCGATGTAAATTACCAATTTGATTAGCCCCTTTACCAGTCTCACGTTCTCCAGTAGCTACCATATGTGCAATTTCTATAGCCTGGGCATGATGTAACTCGGTATGACATTTGGAAGAAGCACAAATAAGGTTGATAATGGTTGTCAATTTTGAGAAAAATAACCAAATAAAAATCTCATTTCCAGCTGCTGCAACTAATGCCAGTTGTAGTTGGTGAGCAAAGCAATGTACATAATATGTATAAGGACAATCTCTAAGAAATAGAGCTTGTAGTCCATTCCATGCGCCACGCATATTGCTAGCACCATCATACCCTTGACCTCGCATATTGAAAATATGCAAGTTATATCGAGCAAGCACATCACAAAATTCTTTTTTTTTTGTTGAAGAAGTAGTATCTGAAACATGCACAATACTAAAAAAAAACTCTCGTACAAAACCTTGAATGTCAACAAATCTCAAAACAATAGCCATTTGTTTTTTATTTGATGCATCTTTGGCTTCGTCAACTAAAATAAAAAACTTTGCATCTCTAACTTCTTCACAAATCTTTTTCCTCACTTTGTTCGCGAGAATATGCAAAATCTCTTTTTGAATAGTCGACGAGGTATACTTTGCATTTTTCAGAGCTTTTTCTAAGACAACATCATCAATGTCAACATTCAGCCTCCCCATAAGTCTTATCATCTCCAAAAAATTGCCTCGGTTATTAGAAGTTGAAGATTTATCATGACCTATAAATGCACATGCTTGTAAGCTAAGCCATCGAACACTTTCAATTGTTGTATAAGTCTCAACCGATTTTTTTAAACTTCTTCAATAGTTTGTGCATTCAACACTTTATCAATATGTCTACTTACTTTTATTAAATCTTCAGCAGATTTCACAGCATTATTATGTGGTGAAATGGGACTTCCCACATGCATCAGAAGTGCACATCTAACCCCATCATTAACCCTCTTCCAACTTCTAAAGCCTTCGGTGGTGAATGTGAGATGACGAGACACTTTGTTTTCAAAGATAAAGCATGGAAAACAAAATACTGCATCCTTTGATGGAGAGTACTCTAGCCAAGGAAATTGATCAAACCAAGTGTATTGAAATCGACGATACTGTCTCTTTGATTCAATCCTTGGATACTCTGTTAACTTAGGTTGATATGGACCCATTTTGATATAAGCTCTTCTAATTTCATCTTGTTGATTAATAGGATATTTCCACACTGGAATTCGTAACCCAGGATCTCGTTCAAGAGTATTAACATCAATTTCAACTCTTTGAGATTTGAAAGGGGGTTGTTCACTACGATTTGAGACATCAATATTGGATGGAGAATGTCCTTTACTGGTTGATGTTTGTTCATTTGGTTTAAAGAATGAAAACATAGTTTTTCCTCTCTTGTTTCCTTGATTTTCCATTATAATTTATAACCTATTCAAGTAAAAGGGATTAAGGAAGTCAGGTGCAAGATGAAAAGATACTAATGCCACAATAGAATATTCATGAAATGCAGAATATACAAGGATAAACTAGTGATGCAAATTACAGGGAGATTTGGAGAACTTAACTTTTAAATAACCAGTAAATTATTAGTACTAGACTACTAGTGTGTTAGCATGCATCCATTTCTAGGGTACAGTCTACTGTTTACTCCATTAATAATTTACTGTAATGAATGTGAAACATTGAATTCAAAATAAAAAGTCAGGGCTTGTAAATTCTTACCTGATGATTTTACACTTTTGTGCGGCTCTATATAGATTCTTCTTCAAAATCCAAGCTAAAATTATATATTGTTGAGAAGAAAAATAGTTAAAACCCCAAGTAATTTGGAAGATACGTGAACTAATTAATTATTTATATTTAGATAGATTTATTGTAAAATATAACTAATTAATTAGTATTCCAAGGGAAGATAGGTGGCTAATTAATTAGTGTTGCTTGAAAAAGTAAAGTGGACGGCTAATAGTTGTTAATTAATTTATATTGCAAGGAAAAGTGGAACACTAGGTTTATTGTGTAAAAAATAGGGAAAGTGGGACGTTTGCTGTGTAAAAGAGAAAAGGGAAAGTGGGTTATTAATTTTTTTTACCCTGGGCTACAGCCCTCCTTAACCTTGTAAAACGCTCGGCCCCTGCCTTAGAGTGTTGTGTTTCATTCTCCTTTCCTATGCACCAGTCCTTAACCTCATTATCCATTTCCAAGTGCTTATATAAGTCTATTCCCTCAATGGTTTACAGAAGTGTTTGCCATGTGATACTGCGAGATGCCCCGTTGCTTTCTGCAGTTTTTTTTTTTTTTTTTGTCTGGCTAAACGATGGACATTCATGAACATCATCAGAAAACGAAAATAATTACTGAATTTTCTGATATTCTTAATATAGTCTACCTAATAATGACTTTGTCTTAACTGTTTGGTCACAACTGGCAAGGTTTCACACTAATTATTTGCCATTCTTGTGTGAACTCACCTATTGCTTGGGTCCTTCATTTAAAAAAAAATACTTTATGTCTACTCTGTCGAAGTCTTTCTTTATTGTTTTTTTTTTTTTAATGAAGCAAGTTGTTGAATTTGATATTGACAGGATTTAAAAAAACACAGTTAATTGCATTTTCTTGGATGTTTGTATTTTGGAGTAAGCTGGTCATACTAATCTTACAGCCAATTAGTCTTTATATATATATATATATATATATATATATATATATATATATTTGAGTTAATGTATTCTAATGAAAGTAAGCAGTTGGCCGGCCAGTTGCTTTCTAGGAATTTTATTTTTACGATGAAGAAAATAACAGAGATTTAGGGGAGTAGATCCCAATCCCAAGTCATCAAAAATCTCGGATCTAGGTTCTGAAAACAACTGGAAATACTTACCTTTAGACGCCGGTATTTAAGTTGACTATTATGTGGCTTCTTATCTTGTTTTGGTTTCACATGAGGAATATCTCTACAATTGTTTAAGATTACCTTGCCTTTCAAATCGCTAGAAGATATATTATCTATATTAAAACTAGAGAATTTTAAAAAGAAAATAAACTAAGTAGTTAATTGATAAGCTCACATCAAAATACCTAAATAAAGCAAGAAATCCGAGAAAAATAATAAAATTAATCCAAATAACATCTTTTAAATCTAATTTCATGAGATCCAGACTATAAGCAGCCAGCAAAACAAGTCCTTTATGAAACTAGATCTCATTAATCTCAACTGAAAATTAATTTAAGCCCAATTCAATGATTAAATTTTTTGTTATGAATTTTTTTAGTCACTATTTTAGTTCTTTATAAATATTAAACATCTCTAATTAATTTATAAATATATCTGTTAGGTCATTTATATAATATATTTTAATTTATAAAAATATCTGTTAGATTTCCATGGAGATTCTAATATTCAAAACTCTTAATTCTCACAGGCCCAGGTGCATTAAAAAAAAGCTTGAGATTGCTACGCACTAACTCATAAGAATACTTGAGACTCATGAAATCTGTCACACACTCTTAAAAAAACTACCTCATCATTGACTCTAGAAAACATCGCTCACCAGGATTGTCTGAAAAATGATAAAAGAACTTATGATCAACAGGCAAAAGATAGGTACGTAATCCGACTCTAATTCGATGGAGGAGATGAATCTTTTAGCTTAAATGATTCACAAATCTTTCTGTAAAATTCAGATTCTTTCTTTATGTGATTTTGTGAGGGTGCTTGAAGGTAAAAATCAAGGAGAAATGGCCAGAGTTGGCCTAACAATATTAATATGATTGTAACTTAATGAGTATGAAAGCAGCACTTCACTCACTAAAACTTCAATAATACTTTTAATTCCACAGAAGATTTCTAATTTAGAAATCATAATATTTCAGATGAAAAGCCAATGATACTGACATCACAAAATCATGTATATCACTAGTACAATCTCATAATTAAGTGCGCAATTCTTCTACCTATCGGCCATGTATGCGTACTGGATACTGTTTTCGAACTGGACAGCAAATCCTTCCCACACAAATTCCTCATATAAAAAAAGGAAGAATCAGTAGATTCCATATCATTCAATTCCTTAATTTGTGCATTTACACTCTTTTTAGAAATTCAGAAATCAACAACGATTCCAAAAAAAAAAACTATCTGCTTGTTATACATAAAAATTATGTTAAAAAAGGAAGAGATGAAGTCTTGGACATGAAAGGGGTGTTTAAAAGTAAGTTTCAATCTATTTTTTTTGTTAAAAATTATTTATTTTTGCTTTAAATGATTTTTTTATATTTTTGGATCGTTTTGATGTGCTGATGTTAAAATAAAATTTAAAAAATATAAAAAAATTGATTATAGACTAGATTTGATAAAAACCCAAATTTATGTAAAAAATAGTTTATATGCTGTAAAATCCTTAAAACAAGTAATGGATTAACGTGGGTAATTTGAAAGCAAAAGTATTCTAGATGTTACATGATTCTTAAAATAAGGAATGATTTTATCAAGTAAGCTAATAATCTTGTAGGCTGATAGATTCAGCATGCTGGTGACTTATAGAAGGATAAGTAGTAGGCTTGTAACTAATAAGCAGTAATCTTCA
>Ga0325401_1002220_pt1 | contig 17117 bp, 12 predicted proteins | sample PopdelMetagenome_FD_205666 | JGI IMG/M metagenome (GOLD analysis project Ga0325401, IMG submission 205666) | Populus deltoides microbial communities from Bellville, Georgia, United States - Xylem-PdKOR-R2 | ecosystem: Host-associated > Plants > Phyllosphere > Stem > Wood/Secondary xylem | place...
CCAGTGGTGGTCTCGACCCCGGTGGTGTGACGGTATTCGGGATGCCCCGGCGTCTTGGACGACAGCTGGCGGAACTGCTCGATATCGTTGAGGCTCACCGCTTCCGCCCCGGTCTTCTCGCCGTCCGCACCGATCTCCTCGATCCCGGCGAGGTGGATCAGGCTGTACAACAGCATCGACGCATGCCCGACCGACAGCACGAAGCGGTCGCGGTTGGGCCAGTCGGCGTGGCGCGGGTCGTAGCGCAGGAACTTGGACCACAGCGCATAGCCTACCGGGGCCAGCGCCATCGGCGTGCCCGGATGGCCCGAATTGGCCTTCTGCACCGCATCCATCGACAGGGTGCGGATGGTGTCGATCGTCAGCCGCTCGATCGATCCGTCCTCGCGATACGCGTTCGATTCGACGACTTGGGTAGCGCTATCAGTCATTTGGGATGCCTCGGCTGGTCGGTCGCTCGAACGCGGGGCCCGCGTTTCAGTTGCGCCTAGCCGACACGCGCCTGTCGTTCCAGTCGCGTGACGATTCCGCCCGCCGCAACATAGGCTGCATCGACCTCTTGCAGGAACAGCCCGTGCCCCAGCACGCCCGGAATCGCCTCGATGATCGCGGCCAGCGCAGCGGGGTCGGCGGGCATCGCAAAGCGCGCATCGACGATGTGGTTGCCGTTGTCGGTCACGAACGGCGCATCACCAGCCATCCGCAGCACCGGCCCGGCCTTCATCTCCGCCAACGCCGCCAGCACGAAGCCGCTCGCGAACGGCAGCACCTCCAGCGGCAGCTTCGCCGCCCCGATCGCGTCGACCCGTTTGGACCCGTCCGCGATCACCACCATCCGGCGGCTCGCCGCCGCGACCACCTTCTCCCGCAGCATCGCCCCGCCCGCGCCCTTGATCGCGCGGAGCTGTTCATCGATCTCGTCCGCGCCGTCGATCGTCAGGTCCACCGACGCCACATCGGCGAAGTCCCGGCACGCGATCCCCGCCGCCCGCGCCGCCGCCTCGCTCGCCAGCGAGGTCGCCACCGCCTCGATCCTCAGCCCTTGCGCGGCCGCCCGCCCCAGCGCGGCGATCGCGAAGGCCGCGGTCGATCCGGTGCCCAGCCCCACCAGCATCCCCGGCTGCACCTCCGCCAGCGCCGCCTCGGCCGCCAGCCGCTTGTCCGCATTCGTGTCCATATCGGCCCAACGCCACAGGGCACCCTCGCGATCCTGCCCCGCGATTCTGCCACAGCTTGCGACAATTTTGCGTGGCCCATGTGGTTGATCGCGGTCAGCGCCGGGTGCAAGACGCAAGGGACAGGATCGACGCCCATCCGGCGATCCCGTCGCGCCCACCGGCCTTTCCACCGGACCTGCAAGCGAGCGGACCACCCGATCTTGACCCCTTTCATCGACCGGGCAGCCCGATCCCGCCACCCCGCGCCGCTCCTCGCGCTCGCGCTGCCCCTCGTCCTGCCCCTTGCGCTGCTGGCCGCGTGCAGCGGCGGCGAAAACAGCGAGGCGAAGGGGAAGGGCAAGGGCGGCCCCGGCGGCGGCGGCACCCCCACGGTCGGCTATGTCGTCGCGCAGCCGACCAGCGCCGCCCTCGTCACCGAGCTCGCCGGGCGGACGGCGGCGTTCGAGATGTCGGACGTCCGCCCGCAGGTGACCGGCCTCATCCGACGCCGCTTCTTCACGGAAGGCGCGCTGGTCCGCCAGGGCCAGCCGCTCTACGAGATCGACCCGCGCCTGTACCGCGCCGCCGCCGCGCAGGCGGAGGCGAACCTGTCCGCCGCCAGAGCCAATCAGGAAGCGACCCGCATCCAGGCCGAACGTTACCGCCCGCTGGCGCAGATCGAGGCGGTGTCCGCGCAGGAGCTGACCAACGCGGTCGCCCAGGCGCGCCAGGCGACCGCCTCGGTGGCGCAGAACCGCGCCGCGCTGGAAACGGCGCGGGTGAACCTTCAGTTCACCACCGTGCCCGCGCCGATCACCGGCCGCATCGGCCGCTCGCTGTTCACGGTGGGCGCGCTGGTGCAGGCGACCCAGGTCGATCCGCTCGCACAGATCCAGCGGCTCGACCCGATGTTCGTCGACATCCAGCAATCGGCCGCCGACATGCTGTCCTTGCGCCGCAGCCTCGCGCGCGACGGGCTCCAGCCGACCAGCGCCGCCGTCCGCCTGACGCTCGGCGACGGCAGCGCCTATCCCCAGACCGGCACCGTCCAGTTCACCGAGGCGCTGGTCAACATCGAGACCGGCACCGTCACCCTGCGCGCCCGCTTCCCCAACCCGCAAGGCGTGCTGCTGCCCGGCATGTTCGTCCGCGCCAGCTTCGCCCAGGCGATCAACACCCGCGCCTTTCTGGTGCCGCAACAGGCGGTCAGCCGCGATCCCAAGGGGCAGGCGACGGTCATGGTGGTCCAGGGTAACAAAGTCGCGCAGCGCGAGGTCAAGGCCGACCGGACGCAGGGAACGGCGTGGGTCGTGACCGAGGGCCTCAAGCCCGGCGACCGCATCGTCGTCCAGGGCCTGAACGCCCAGCTGCGCCCCGGCACCACCGTCCGCGCGGTCCCAGCCAACAGCGCCCAGCGTGTCGCCCCCCCGTCCAAGGACGGCGGAAAAGGCAATGGCGACGCCAGCGGCGGCCAGTCCAAGGGCGGGTCCGGCGGCTCCGGCGGCGGCTCCAACTAATCCATGCTTTCGCGCATCTTCATCGACCGCCCGATCTTCGCCTGGGTGCTCGCGATCATCGTGATGATGGCGGGCGTCGGCGCGATCATGGGCCTGCCGATCGCCCAATATCCCGACGTCGCCCCACCCCAGGTGACGATCCGCGCCACCTTCCCCGGCGCGTCGGCGCAGACGCTCCAGAACTCGGTGACCCAGGTCATCGAGCAGCAGCTGACCGGGATCGACGGCCTCCTCTACTTCAGCTCGTCCTCGTCCAGCCGCGGCCAGGTGACGATCACCGCCACCTTCAACAAGGGCGTCGACCCCGACATCGCCCAGGTCCAGGTCCAGAACCAGGTCCAGCAGGCCGTCTCGCGCCTGCCCCAGCAGGTGCAGCAGCAGGGACTCGTCGTCCGCAAGTCGAACCCCGACTTCCTGCTGATCGCGGGCGTCTATGACGAGACCGACCGGATGACCAACCGGGACGTGTCGGACTATCTCGTCTCCAACCTCCAGGACCCGCTCGGCCGCGTCGCGGGCGTCGGCGACACCAACGTCTTCGGGTCGCAGTATGCGATGCGGATCTGGCTCGATCCGACGAAGCTCGCCAGCTTCCAGCTGATCCCCGCCGACGTCACCGCCGCGATCCAGGCGCAGAATACGGAGGTCGCGGCGGGCGAGGTCGGCGGCCTCCCCGCGCTGCCCGATCAGGCGTTGAACGCCACCGTCACCGCTCAGTCGCGCCTCCAGACCCCGGAACAGTTCCGGCAGATCATCCTCAAGACGCTGCCGTCCGGCGCCACCGTGCGGCTGTCCGACGTCGGCCGGATCGAGCTGGGCGCGGAGAACTACAACGCGGTCAGCCGCATCAACCGGCACCCCGGCGCCGGCATCGCGGTGCTGCTCGCACCCGGCGCCGACGCGCTGGAAACCGCCGAGCTGGTCAAGGCCGAGATCGCCCGCGTCGCCAAGGGATTCCCGGCCGGGCTCAAGATCGCCTACGCCAACGACACCACCGCCTTCATCGAGCTGTCGATCGAGGAGGTGGTCAAGACGCTGGTCGAGGCGATCATCCTCGTCGTCATCGTCATGTTCGTGTTCCTGCAAAGCTGGCGCGCGACGCTGATCCCGGCGATCGCGGTGCCGGTCGTGCTGCTCGGCACCTTTGCGGTGTTCTACGTCACCGGCTTCTCGATCAACACGCTGACCCTGTTCGGGCTGGTGCTGGCGATCGGGCTCCTCGTCGACGACGCGATCGTGGTGGTTGAGAATGTCGAGCGGCTGATGGAGGAGGACCCCGACCTTTCCCCGCGCGACGCCACCATCAAGTCGATGAACGAGATCTCGGTCGCGCTGATCGCGATCGCGCTGGTGCTGTCGGCGGTGTTCCTGCCGATGGCGTTCTTCGGCGGCTCGACCGGCGTCATCTATCGCCAGTTCTCGATCACCGTCGTCTCGGCGATGGTGCTGTCGGTGCTGGTTGCGCTGATCCTGTCGCCCGCGCTCACCGCGACGCTGCTCAAGCAGAAACAGGCGGAGGCCGAGGAAGGCGGCTGGCTCAAGCGGCGGTTCGGCCGCGTCACCGCATACGGGTCGCGCGCCGGCGACTGGTTCAACCGCACTTTCGACAAGGGGGTGGAGCGCTACACCAACGGCATCCGCGCCGTGATCGGGCGCAAGTGGCTGTTCCTCGCGCTCTACGGCGTCAGCCTCGCGATCCTGGTGGTGCTATTCGGGCGACTGCCCACCGGTTTCCTGCCGACCGAGGATCAGGGTTCGGCCTCCATCCAGTTCCGCCTGCCCCCCGGTGCCACCCAGAACCGCACGATCGAGGTGCAAAAGGCGATCGAGCGCTATTTCGCGCAGTACGAAGGCCACAACACGTCCGTCCTGTTCTCGGTCGCGGGCGGCGGCGGTGGCGGCGTCGCGGGGCAGAACACCGGCCAGGGGTTCATCAACTTCACCGACTGGTCCGAACGCAAGGGCAAGGAGAACGGCGCGGACGCGATCACCCAGCGCGCGTCGGGCGCGTTCCGCGGCCTTCGCGACGCGCAGGTGTTCGCGCTGGTGCCGCCGGCGGTGCGCGGTCTTGGCCAGTCGGACGGCTTCACCATGGAGCTCCAGAACACCGGCGGGCTGACCTCCGAACAGTTCAACGCCGCCCGTGACAAGCTGCTCGCCGCCGCCAACGCCGATCCGAGCCTCAGCTCGGTCCGCCTCACCGAGCTGCCCGACATCGCCACGCTCCAGGTCGACATCGATCAGCAGAAGCTCGCCGCGCTCGGGCTGACCCAGGCCAACGTCAACTCGACGCTGACCACCGCCTGGGGCGGGCAGTACGTCAACGACTTCATCGACCGCGGCCGGGTCAAGCGCGTCTACGTCCAGGGTGACGCGCCCTATCGGTCCAAGCCCGACGACCTCGGCCAATGGTTCGTCCGCGGCGCCAACGGCCAGATGGCCCCCTTCTCGTCGTTCGCGACGATCGGCTGGGGCACCGCGCCGACCACCCTGTCCCGCTTCAACGGCATCTCGTCCTACGAATTCCAGGGCTCGGCGGTGGCGGGCAAGAGCTCGGGCGACGCGATGGCGACGATCCAGCGGCTCGCGCAGGACATTCCGGGCACCTCGATCGCCTGGTCGGGCCTCAGCTACCAGGAACGCCTGTCCTCGGGCCAGGCGCCGCTCCTGTATGCGCTGTCGATCGTCGTCGTCTTCCTGTGCCTCGCGGCGCTCTACGAAAGCTGGTCGATCCCGGTCGCGGTGCTGCTTGTCATCCCGCTGGGGCTGATCGGCGCGATCGCGTTCGTGACGATCCGCGGGCTCACCAACGACGTCTATCTCCAGATCGGGCTGCTGACGACGATGGGGCTCGCGTCCAAGAACGCGATCCTGATGATCGAGTTCGCCGAACAGGCGGAGCGCGAAGGCAAGCGGGTCATCGACGCCGCGCTGGAGGCGGCGCGCATCCGCCTGCGCCCGATCCTGATGACCTCGTTCGCGTTCATCTTCGGCGTCCTGCCGCTCGCGATCTCGACCGGCGCGGGTGCCAACAGCCGCATCGCGATCGGCACCGCGGTGATCGGCGGGATGCTCACCGCGACGGTGCTCGCGATCTTCTACATCCCGCTGTTCTTCGTCCTCGTCCGCCGCGGCGTCCGCGACGGCATCGCCAAACTGCGCGGGCGTCCCACCGGCTGGCAGGGCAAGGACGAGAGCGACGGCAGGGGTGACGGCGGCGAGGGCGACGGCGGCCCCGACCGCCCGCACGACGGCGACGACCAGCCCCGCCTGCCCCCGCCCCCCACTCGCAAGGTCCTCCCCGCCCCGGAGGGCGCGTGATGAACGTACCCGATCACCCCGCGCCGCTGTCTCCCTCTTCCCTCGGGAGAGGGAAGGGGCCCGCCCGGCCTAGCCGGGTGGGAAGGGTGAGGGCGACCGCCCTGGCGCTGACCCTTTCCGCCTGCTCGCTCGCCCCCCGTTACGAGCGCCCTGCCCTGCCCGTCCCCACCTCCTGGCCGGTCGGCGACGCGTACCTGCGTGAGTCGGAGGCGGCGCTCCCCGCCATCACCTATCGCGACGTGTTCCGCGATATCCGGCTCCAGGCGTTGATCGACCAGGCGCTCTCGACCAACCGTTCGCTGCGCATCGCCGCCGCCAACATCCAGGCCGCCCGCGCGCAGTACCGCATCCAGCGCGCCGACCTGTTTCCTCAGGTCGATGCCACCGGCCGCTACACCTTCTCCGGCGGCGGCCGCGGCGCGTCCAACGTCGCAGGCGGCGGCACGGGAACGGGTGGGACTGGTACCGGCACGGGGACAGGTACGGGCACCGGCACGGGGGGCACCGGCTCCGGCAACACCGGCACGGGCACGGGCACCGGCGGCACCATCACCACGACCTCCGGCTCCAACAGCGCCTTCTCGGTCGGGCTCGGCACCACCGCGTTCGAGATCGACCTGTTCGGCCGCATCCGCTCGCTCTCCACCGCCGCGCTCGACCGCTATTTCGCCACCGAAGCCGCGGCGCGCGCCACCCGCCTCACCCTGGTCGGCGACCTTGCCGACGCGTGGTTCACCTACGCCGCCGACCGCAGCCTGCTCGCCATCGCCGAACAGACTGCCACCTCCGCCGAGCGTTCGGTTCAGCTCACCACCGCCCGCCTGCGCGGCGGCGTCTCCCCCCGCACCGACGTCCGCCAAGCCGAACAGGTGCTGGCGACGGCGCAGGCCGACCTCGCCGAACAGCGCACGCTGGTGGCGCAGGACCTCAACGCCATCCAGCTCCTGGTCGGCGGCCCGGTCGATCCCGCTCTCCTCCCCGCGACGATCGAGGAGGTCGAGGGCAGCGCCGCCGCCCTCCCCGCCGGGCTGTCATCCGACGTCCTCCTTCGCCGCCCCGACGTCGTTCAGGCCGAATACGAGCTGCGCGCCACCAACGCCGAGATCGGCGCGGCCCGCGCGGCGCTGTTCCCGCGTCTGTCGCTCACCGGCATCGTCGGCTTCGCCTCGACCGCGCTCACGTCGCTGTTCTCGGGCGGCGCGTTCAACTACTCGGTCGCACCCACGGCCAGCTACCCGATCTTCCAGGCCGGCGCCGGCAGGGCAGGCGTCCGCTTCACCCAGGCGCAACGCGACGCCGCGCTCGCCCAGTACGAACAGTCAATCCAGGCCGCCTTCCGAGAGGTATCGGACGCGCTCGCCCGGCGCGGCACGATCGGCGACCAGCTGGCGGCACAGGTCCGCTTCACCGAAGCCGCCGCCGACACGCTCAACCTCGTCGACGCACGCTACCGCGGCGGGCTCGACAGCTTCCTGTCCTCGCTCGACGCCCAGCGCCAGCTCTACACCGCCCAGCGCACGCTGGTGACGACGCGCCTGACCGGCACCGCCAACGCGGTGTCGCTGTACCGCTCGCTCGGCGCCGACACCCTGCTGGAAGCGACCGGGGACGGGCCGAAGCCGGTCACCGGCTCAGGCGCGCCCCGACCGGAATAATCCTCCCCCGCCAGGGGCAGGTGGCGCCGAAGGCGACGGAGGGGAGGACTCCTCAACGCGCGTCGGGCTTCCTCCCTCCGTCAGGCTACGCCTGCCCCCTCCCCCTCGCAGGGGAGGACCAAGCCCCCGCATGACGCCGCCTCCACCCCGTCCGATGCTGCAGCCCATGACGACACCGGACGCGGCGGCCCTGCTCCGCTCCTGGATGTGCGAATGGGAGAAGATGGCCAACGGCCTCGGCGGCGACGCCGTGCGCTCGGCCGAATGGACCCGCACGATGCACGGCGCGAGCGGGATGAGCCTGTCCGCCCAGGCCGCCGGCCGCGAGGCGATGCAGCGGCTGCTCGCCGCCACCGGCCTGCCCAGCGTCGCGCAGGTCAAGGATCTGTCCGCCCGCCTCGCCGGGGTCGAAGCTGCGCTCGGCTGGGCCCCGGCTTCAGCCGCGGAGGTGTAGCGGACGAGAGTGTCCGCGATCGCCGGAACGTCCGTCTCCGCCTGCGCCTACTCGCCCCCGCCCTTCAACGGCGCCACCGCATCGCGCCCGAACTGCATGATGAGTTCGCCGATCTCGCGCGCCTGCGCCATTGATCGCGCGCCCTGGTCGCGCAGATAGTCGCCCTGGATGCGCATCACCTCGGACAGGTCGCTCGCCCCCGCCGCCCGGCGCATCGCCGCGAACGCCTCGTGCGCGTTGGCCTCCGCCTGATCGATCATCCGCGTGCCGATCGCCGAACCGCCCTCCGCCGCCTTCCGGCCCGACTCGCGCATCGCTTCGCCGACGCGCTGGGCGGGCTCGACCACCCGCTCCTGAAACGCGTCGCGCGCCCGCTCGGCGCCCTCACGCACCCGGTCGGCTGCGGCCTTGCCGCTGGCCTCGGACGGATCACCCGCGTCGGGCCGGGTTTCGGGGTCTGCCATGGTCATCCCTCCTTGCATCTGCGGGCCGTCATCGACTGTTGCCTTCAACCGGCGGCGGCGCGCTTGGTTGCCGCTGACGCGTTCCGCCATCTCGGACGGGAGCGGACCGCGTTCTCGGCCGCAATCATCCCCTCCAGCCAGTCGGAACCCTGCGCGTGCTCCACCCCCGCGGTCGATGTCGAACCCGTCCGGGTCGTTCCACGCCTGCCCGCTCCGGTGCAGCCCGGCGAAGACGTTGACCGGCCGGTCCTTCTTCAGCCGCCACCGCCCCCCCGACCACCTCGTCCTCGAACGGCGCGAGGGGAAAGGCGGGCGCGGTCGGCCACAGCCTCAGCGCCTCCTTCAGCGCCCGCTCGATGACACGGAGCCGCGCCACCGCCGCATCGTCCGGCCGCGTATCCCCCGGCAGCACCCGGTCGACCTCGGCGCAAGCTTGCACCAGCCCCGCCCGCGCGAACTGGTGCAGATGCCCCCCACCGGCAGCCCCGGCGGGCTCGGAATGCTGGCCATGGTCCCTCTCCGTCGCCCGACGAAGCGGAACACAGCTCGCCCCCTCGCGCAACCCGGCCGGTCAGCCGACCCGCGCCACCATCGCCGTCGCGACCTCGGCCCGGCCACCGGACAGCTGTAGGACGTAGCGTCCGGGCGTCAGCCGGTAATCGACCATCTTGCGCACCCCCGAACAGTCGGGGCCATGCCCGTGCGTTGCGGAAGGCATCGCCCGCCCGCCCTGCACCACGTCGACCCACAGCCCCGAATCGAGCGCCACCCGGTACAGCCCCGCCCGCGTCACGATGAAGCTGCGCACGGCGGCTCGGCTCTCCGCCGCCGCCGGCTTCTCGGGCACCGCCGCAAAGCGCACCGCCTGCGCCGGCCCCAGCCGCACCCGATACGCCCGCCCGACCGTCAGCGCCTCGCCCGTGTCGGCCAGCGGCGTGGTCCACCCCGACAGCGCCGCCGGCGGTGGCACCGGCGTCGGGCAGGCTGCGGGCACTGCCTGAAGCATCAGCGCAAGGATCAAGGACATGGCGCACCTCCTGCATCCGGCCTTACCCCGCGCCCGGCCCCCGCGCAAAGGGTCAGGCGGCGGTCGCCATGCCCGGCATCGACGCCTTGCGCGCGCCTGCGACGAAGCCGTCCAGGTCGCCCAGCAGCACGATCGGGTCGAGCAGCCGCGGGTCCTGCATCCGCGCCACGAAGTCCGCATGCTGGGGATGGGTCGGCAGGAACACGGCCTTGCGCTCGTATTCGTGGTTGCTGAACGTGCCCCAGTTGGTCAGCCGGGCGAAGTACACGCCCGTCGCCCCCATCCGGCGGGCCAGGTCCACCGCATCGCCCATCTCGCGATAGTTTTCCTGCTGGACGGTGAACACCAGCTCGAAATGGTCGACCAGCCCCGCCGCGGTCAGCCGGCCGGCGAACGCCATGTTCTCCAGCATCACCGGCCAGCGCGCGCCGCGGCGCAGAAGCTCGTGGGTCGGCCCGAATGCGGCGTCGGTGCTGATCTTGAGGATCTGCACCCGCCCGTGCAGGCTCGGGAAGTTCTCCCACTGCCGCGGGGTGAACAGCATTCCGTTGGTCATGATCTGGAACTTCAGCTCCGGATACAATTCCGGGGTCAGCTCGGTCATCAGCTGGCGAAAGTTCTTGCTGGCGAACGGATCGCCCGATCCGGTGACGAACACCAGCCTGGCATTGGTGAGCAGCGGCAGGATCGCGCGTTCCTGCATCCGGGCAAAGCGCCCCCGCATCCCCGCATCCGCCGCGAACGCCTCGACCCGGCAGCTGGGGCACGACAGGTTGCACGTCCGGTCATAGGCGAGGTTGACCACCTCCGGCCCTTGCCTCACCGTCGCCAGCCCCTCCGCCAGGATCATACGCCACTTGTCGCTGCGGGCCGCCAGCTCGGGCGCGGGGACCAGGGTCGCGCTCTGGATGGTGGGGCAGCTGCCCTTGTTGCAATACCGGTACGACCCGTCGTGGATGCTCGCCCGGATCGCCTGGGCGGTGTCGCTGTTCCACACCGCGTCCCATTCCGTTCCCTCCGACAGGTCGCCCACCGAAGTGCCCAGCCAGCTCGCGCAGCACAGGTGCGCGCTGGTCTCCAGCACGTCCATCTGGACGAACGGGGTGGGACAGATGCGCCCTTCCAGCCGGTATTTGGGGTTGTCCGGATCGATCAGCCCGCCGATGTGGAACAGCACGCCCTGCACCAGCGGCGACTGGCTGTGGTCGACGCCCAGCGGCGCCAGCAGCTCGGCCATCTCGGCCGCCTCGCCCAGCGCCGCGCCGCACACCCCCATCAGCAACCGCACCATGACATGCTCGGGCCCGTGGCAACGGTGCAGCCGATGCTCCAGCGCCGCTACCAGCATCGGCTGCTCGCGAACGAAGTCGGGGATCGCCGCCCACAGCTCGGGATGGTCCAGCCCGTCCGACAGCACGGTCAGCATCAGGTCGACCATCTCGTCGGCCACCTGCCGCAACGCCTCGGTTGCGTCGGGGTCGATCGCGGGATGTTCGGTGTCGAGCAGCATCGCATGGCCCCTTCGCCGCGGCCCGATCGGTGGGCCGCCGTTTACCATGGATTATAGGCGGCGGTTCACCCCTCCGTTCGCGAGCGCCCGGGTAATTTCCATGCTCCGGCCAATGCCTCCACGGCAGCGGCCCACACCCGGCGGCGTTCGTGCAGCCACCCCCGCACCCGCGCCGTCCGCGCCTCCGTCACGCGCGCAAAGCCGAGGCTCGCGGCCACCGCTGCCGCCATCGCCGCCGCCACCGTCATCAGCCCGCGCGCGTCCGGCGCCAGCCGCGCCTCGCCCACCCCGACGCCCGCGACGATCGCCATCACCGGGAAGTGGATCGCATAGAGCGAGAAACTCGCCCCCGCGCCGAACCGGGCCAGCGCCCGCACGCCCCGCCCCGGCCGCGGCGCGGCCAGCATCAGCGCCCACAGCAGCGCCGCGAAGCCGACCCCCAGCCCCCAGTCCTCCCACACCGCCCCCCGCAGCCGCGCCGCGAGCAGCGCCGCCCCGAACACCGCCACCGCCGCCATCGGCCACGCGCGCTTCGTTCCGGGCCGGATCGCCCCCGCCCGCTCCAGCCCCGCCAGCGCCGCCCCGCACAGCCACACGGGAAAAGAACCGCACCAGCTCGGGCGCCGCCGCCCCGACCAGCAGCACCGCCAGCATCGCCGACCCGCGCCGCCGCCGCCAGCCGAGGTACAACGCCGGAAACCACAGGTAATACCACCACTCCGCCGCCAGGCTCCACAACGGCCCGTTGCTGCCCAGCGGCCGCACCAGGATGCCCTGGAGGAACAGCAGGTTGCCCGCAAATCCCGCCATCGACAGGTCGCGCGCGACATCCTTGTGGAGCACCCAGCTTCCCGTCCGCCCCCAGTGCGTCGGCGTGTGCAGCCCCCACAGCCCGACCGCGTCCAGCCCCGCTCCCAGCACCAGCGCAGGGACCAGCACCACCAGCAACCGGCTCGCCCGGTCGATCAGGTAGTCGCCCCAATCCCATCCTCGCTCGGCCCGCGCCATCACGCTGCGCGCGATCCAGTACCCGCTCAGCACGAAGAACATCATCACCGCCGGATGCGCGAACCCCGCCGCGGCATACAGCGCATCGACCGCCCAGCTTCCCGGCCAGCCGCCGCCCGGCCGCCAGTCGCGGATCACCAGCGCCCAGGCATGGCCGAACGCCACCGCCATCGCCAGCACCGCCCGCATCGCGTCCATATGGGTGTAGGCGGACGGTGCGATGCTGCGGGACGACGACATGGCGCGCCTATCGTCGCCGCCGCCGCGTACCGGCAACGCTTCGTTAAGGTGAACGCCGTCCCGAAATGACGCGCCGTTACCCCGGCGACGCGGGAACAGGCCACGATCGACAACCTGCGGCAAGCTGCGGCGCGGACACGCTTTCCACGCCCGCCCGCGCTTGCTAAGGCGCGCGCGTTCACGCATCCCGCCCTGCCGCCCGCCAGGCCCTCTGCCTGACGCCCGAGCGCCGGGCGCAACGGCAAGAAGGACGCCCATGACCGCGATCGGCCAGGACACGCTCAAGACCCGCACCACCCTCACCGTGGGCGACCGCGCCTACGACTATTACTCGCTGGCCAAGGCTGCCGAGAAGTACGGCTCGATCGACCGCCTGCCCTTCTCGATGCGCGTCCTGCTCGAGAACATGCTCCGCTTCGAGGACGGAGTCACCGTCACCGAGGCCGACGTCCAGGCGATCGTCGACTGGCAGGCCGATCCCGTCGCCCCCAACCGCGAGATCCAGTACCGCCCGGCGCGGGTGCTGATGCAGGACTTCACCGGCGTCCCCTGCGTGGTCGACCTCGCCGCGATGCGCGACGCGATGACCGCGCTCGGCGGCAACCCCGAGAAGATCAACCCACAGGTCCCCGTCCATCTCGTCATCGACCACTCGGTCATGGTCGACGAGTTCGGCTCGCCGCGCGCCCTCAACGACAACATGGAGCTCGAGTACCAGCGCAACGGCGAGCGCTACGAGTTCCTGAAGTGGGGCAGCAAGGCGCTCGACAACTTCCAGGTCGTGCCGCCGGGCACCGGCATCTGCCACCAGGTCAACCTCGAATACGTGTCGCAGGCGATCTGGTCCTCGCCCGAAACCGGGACCCATGCGACGGGTTCGGCGACGATCGCCTATCCCGACACGCTGGTCGGCACCGACAGCCACACCACCATGGTCAACGGCCTGGGCGTGCTGGGCTGGGGCGTCGGCGGGATCGAGGCGGAGGCGGCGATGCTCGGCCAGCCCGTCTCGATGCTGATCCCCGAGGTGGTCGGCTTCAAGCTCACCGGCGAGCTGGCGGAGGGCATCACCGCCACCGACCTCGTCCTCACCGTGACACAGATGCTCCGCAAGAAGGGCGTGGTCGGCCGCTTCGTCGAGTTCTACGGGCCCGGCCTGTCCTCGATGACCCTCGCCGACCGCGCGACCATCGCCAACATGGCTCCCGAATACGGCGCGACCTGCGGCTTCTTCCCGGTCGACGAGCGCACCATCGATTACATGCGCCTGACCGCGAGGGCCCCGGAGGTGATCGCGCTGACCGAGGCGTATGCCAAAGCCAACGGCTTCTGGCGCCATGCCGACGCGCCCGATCCCGTGTTCACCGACACGCTCGAACTCGACATGGGCACCGTCGTCCCCAGCCTCGCCGGCCCCAAGCGCCCGCAGGACAAGGTGACGCTCGACCATGTCGACGACGTGTTCAACGCCGACCTTGCCAAGGTCTATCACAAGGATGCCGCCGAGCGCGTGGCCGTCGCGGAGCGCGGCCACGACATCGGCGACGGCGACGTGGTGATTGCCGCGATCACCTCGTGCACCAACACCTCCAACCCTAGCGTGCTGGTCGCCGCCGGCCTCGTCGCCCGCAAGGCGCGCGCGCTGGGGCTTTCCCCCAAGCCCTGGGTCAAGACCTCGCTCGCCCCCGGCAGCCAAGTCGTGACCGACTACCTCGACAAGGCGGGGCTGACCGAGGACCTCGACGCGATGGGGTTCAACCTCGTCGGCTATGGCTGCACCACCTGCATCGGCAACTCCGGGCCGCTGCCCGGCCCGATCAGCGAGGCGATCAACACACACGACCTCGTCGCCGCCTCCGTCCTGTCGGGCAACCGCAACTTCGAAGGCCGCGTCTCCCCCGACGTGCGCGCCAACTTCCTCGCATCGCCGCCGCTGGTCGTCGCCTATGCGCTGAAGGGCACGGTGACCGAGGACATGCACTGCACCCCGCTCGGGCAAGGGACCGACGGGCAGGACGTGTTCCTCAAGGACGTGTGGCCGACCAACGACGAGGTCCGCGCACTGATGGACGCCAACATCGACGACGAGATGTTCCGCAGCCGCTATGGCGACGTCTATCGCGGCGACGACAAGTGGTTCGGGATCGAGGTCACGGGGTCGGACACCTATGCCTGGCCCGCCGCCTCGACCTACATCGCCAACCCGCCCTATTTCGACGGGCTGGAGATGACTCCGGCCCCGATCGCCGACATCGTCGATGCGAAGCCGCTCGCGATCCTGGGCGACTCGATCACCACCGATCACATCAGCCCGGCGGGCTCGATCAAGGCGGACAGCCCGGCCGGCAAGTGGCTGATGGAGCGGCAGGTCACCCGCGCCGACTTCAACAGCTACGGCGCGCGCCGCGGCAACGACCACGTCATGGTCCGCGGCACGTTCGCCAACATTCGCATCCGCAACGAGATGGTGCCGGGCGTCGAGGGCGGGATGAGCCGCTACCGGGGCGAGGTGATGCCGATCTACGACGCCGCGATGCGCCACCGCGACGACGGCACCGCGCTGGTGGTGGTCGCGGGCAAGGAATACGGCACCGGCTCGTCGCGCGACTGGGCGGCGAAGGGCACCCGCCTGCTCGGCGTCCGCGCGGTGATCGCCGAGAGCTTCGAGCGCATCCACCGCTCCAACCTCGTCGGCATGGGCGTGGTGCCGCTCCAGTTCGCCGAAGGGGTCGACCGCTCCACGCTGGCGCTGACCGGGGACGAGACCTTCACGATCACCGGCGTCGCTGCCTTGCGCCCGCGACAGGAGGTCGAGGTCACCCTGACCCGCGCCGACGGTTCGACGGAAACCTTCAAGACCCGCTGCCGCATCGACACGGTAAACGAGCTCGAATATTTCCTCAACGGCGGCATCCTCCAATACGTCCTGCGCAAGCTCGCCGCATGAAGGGGGCGCTCCTCGCGCTGACCCTGCTGGTGCCCGGGGCGGCGATGGCCGCCCCCGCACCCGTCACCGGCCGCTGGCTGACGGTCGACGGCAAGGCGCTGGTCGAGATTGGCGCGTGCGGCCCGGCCCTCTGCGGCCGCATCGCCCGCGTCCTCAAACCCCGCCCCGGCGGTCCCGCGGTGGACGCGAACAACCCCGACAAGGCGCTCCGCACCCGCCCCATCCAGGGCCTCACCATCCTGTCCGGGTTCGTAGGCGACGGCGACAAGTGGAAAGGCCGCATCTACGACCCCGAGTCCGGCCGCACCTACCGCTCCGAACTCCGCCGCGAAGGCAGCACCCTCAAGGTCAAGGGATGCATCGGCCCCTTCTGCCGCACCCAGGACTGGACCGCGGTGCGCTGACGCCAGAAGGTCGCGCCACTCCTCTCCCACTCTCTTCGTCACCCCGGCCTTGTGCCGGGGTCCACCGTTCCGCGAGCCCATCCGCCTGACGTTTGCGGAACGGTGGATGCCGGAACAAGTCCGGCATAACGAGAAAGCGTGCGCCTTGTTCTTCGTTCGATCGTGCGGCAGGCTAGCTGCCGATGAGAGAACGTTACCCCCTGGATCTACATCCTCGCCAGCGGCCCCAACGGCACGCTCTACGTCGGCGTCACCTCCGACCTGTTCGCCCGCCTGCACCAACATAGGGCCGGCACTTTCGACGGCTTCACCAAACGCTACGGCGTTACTCGCCTCGTCTACTACGAGGTTGCCGACACCATGGACGCGGCAATCTTCCGCGAAAAGCAATTGAAACGTTACCGCCGCGACTGGAAACGCAACCTGATCGAGCGCGAGAACCCGACCTGGGACGACCTGGCGATCGGGCTGCGGCTGCTACCCTGACCAGCCCGCCCAGCGGCGAGGTGGACCCCGGCACAAGGCCGGGGTGACGGGGGTTGCTACCGCACCCGCCCCCGCCGCACCACATACGCCCCCAGATACAGCGCCAATCCCACCCCGTTCCACGCCAGGAACCACCCCTGCGTCCGCGCCGGCAGGCTCCAGAACAGGTACGCGCACCCCCCGATCGCGCCCAGTCCCACGACCCAAACCGCCGGCGCCCGGAACGGCCGGTGCATCTCGGGCGCGCGCCGCCGCATCACCAAGAGGCACAGCCCCACCGCCGCGAACGCGGTCAGCGTCCCCGCATTGGCGAGCGCCGCGATCTCGTCGATCGGCAGCAGCCCGGCGAACACCATCACCACCGCCGCCGTGAACACCGTGATCCGCACCGGCACGCCCCGCCGCGACACCTTCGCCAGCGCGCCCGGCAATAACCCGTCGCGCGCCATCACGAAGAAGATGCGGCTCTGCCCGTACAGGAACGCCAGGATCACGGTCGGCAGCGCGATCACCGCCGACGCCGCCAGGAAGGTCGCGGTCCGCGTCCACCCGATCCCGCGCAGGATCAGCGCGAGCGGCTCGGGGCTGTCGGCGAAGCGCGCGAAGGGCAGCGCGCCGACCGCCGCCACCGCGACCAGCATGTAGATCGCGACGCATGCCACCATCGACCCGACGATCCCGATCGCCAGGTCCCGCCCCGGATCCTTCGCCTCCTCCGCCGCAGTCGAGATCGCGTCGAAGCCGTAGAAGGCGAAGAAGATGATCGCCGCCGCCGCCATCACCCCGCGCTCGACCCCATCGGGGGAGACGCTCTTGCCGAACCCGAACGGCGAGAACGGCTTCATGTTGGCGGGATCGAAGAAATGCAGCGTCACGAACACGAACACCGCCAGCGCGATCAGCTTGACGACCACCAGCACGGCATTG
>Ga0325401_1002224_pt1 | contig 17105 bp, 20 predicted proteins | sample PopdelMetagenome_FD_205666 | JGI IMG/M metagenome (GOLD analysis project Ga0325401, IMG submission 205666) | Populus deltoides microbial communities from Bellville, Georgia, United States - Xylem-PdKOR-R2 | ecosystem: Host-associated > Plants > Phyllosphere > Stem > Wood/Secondary xylem | place...
TAACAATACTTTGAAAGTGTGATCTCGTAATCATAATCACCATATATAAAAGATTTATAATAAAATATTCATACATACCACATTGACGAAATAGCTTAGGAGGGATGCACCTTAAAGATGGCTGGAAAAATATTTTTAAAAATCAACCTGTCGCCATCGGCAGCAAAGACTATTTTTTATATATAAAAGATCAAACATATAGAACAAATCGTGGAATCTTCAAGAATTGATTAAATCGCGATAAATTGAAAAAAGCGAATGCGCCGTACCATCGAATGGGTGGGGGCCCGACTGGACGTATGTGGCGAATATTCACTAGATTTGAATTTGTGGTTTCGAATCCGCGCCACCACTCAACACTACTTATCAGGATACGCAGACAAGAAAGCTATATAAGCTATAGAACCTATCAGATAAATAAGTCTACTTATCACTGATAGGTCAGTAGATATAGAAAGAAAGACTCCTGTACAACGCATCGAAGATAGCGAGACCAAGTCTCTTTTATCCTCTCTCTCTCCCCCTCCCTCCCTCAAGAAACGCAGCCTTGAAACCCTAGAAGTTGCCTCGATTTCCGTTCTCTGCATAGGTTCAATTAAGCTCCGAGTCGCCTAATCTTGCTTAATTAAGCGTAGATTTGGTAGTAGTTAGCGTGTATGCAGAGCTAATTTGATTGATTGATCGAAAGAAAATGTCGTCTTTGAGTAGAGAATTGGTGTTTCTCATACTTCAGTTTCTTGAAGAAGAGAAATTCAAGGAGTCTGTCCACAAGTAAGCCCCTGTCTCTCTTTCTGTATGTATTTTTGTACGTATCGGTGTATTTTTGTGCGTATACTTGGACGTGCTTGTGTTTGTGTGTGGAAGTAGTGGATTTTCGTGCGTTATGGCAAGTAAGCCTTGGTTTCTGTATCCTTATGTGTACTTTGTAGGTAATTGTGTATTTTGTTTTGTATTTTTTGGTCTTTTTTTTTTGTATGTTATGTCTGTGTCGATTTTGAGCTGTACTGTGCTGGATGGATTTGTGATTGTTAAGTTATAGATCGAGTGATAAGTGCTTTTTGTTAAGGTTAGTTAAGTGGTGGTGGTGGTGGTTTTTTTGGCTGTTCATGGAAGTTGAAAATTTATAATTGTTGAATTTCATTTTTATAAGACTTGAACAAGGCAGTTGGATTAGACGTAGTTGAGTGGTGTGAGTTTCTGTATCATTGAGCTTTGAGTGATGAAAAGAGTTGGAATTTTGCTGGTCTGAGAGTAGGGTTTTTATTTATTTACTTTTTGTTGGGATTGGGATAATTTAAAGTGTAAAAGTTGAAATATTTGTGTTTCAGATTGTAGTTTGGTTCTTAATATTTGCGAGTTAATTGATTGGGAAATTTTGAATTAATGCAAATGCTGTGTAATTTAGGCTCGAGAAGGAATCGGGGTTTTACTTCAACATGAAGTATTTCGAGGAGAAAGTGCTGGCTGGAGAATGGGATGAAGTTGAAAAGTACTTAGCGGGTTTTACCAAAGTTGATGATAACAGATACTCAATGAAGATATTTTTTGAAATCAGGAAACAGAAGTATCTTGAAGCGCTTGATAGGTAAATTGCGTCTTAAATTACAGGCAAACTTTCTGACTCTAATTTGAAAGAGTTATATTCACTGTTTTTGTTCGATTCCTACTTACAGGCAAGACAAGGCGAAAGGTGTTGAAATTTTAGTGAGTGATTTGAAGGTATTCTCGACCTTTAATGAGGAACTGTACAAAGAAATCACTCAGCTTTTAACTCTTAACAATTTCAGGTATTTTTCTCTCTCATTAAGTTATTTTGGTTATCTAGCCAGGTTTGATATTATAATTTAATTTCCTTTTTGATCGGTTTTGTTGCTTAATGTTGGAAAAATCTAGGATTTGAATATTGAAATTCATCAACTGGTTGGCAAAATGGTAATGATAGCTTAGCTGGGCTTAATTCCTGTTCATTTTCAACTATTGTTTATTGTCTTTTTTCTTCCCCACATTTTCTTTCTTCTAAAATTAGTGAAGACGTGTGGTACTTGTAGGGGCTGTGTTCACGGAGTTGTTTTCTTACATGAATCATGGAACCACAGAAAACTCTAATTTGTTAATTAATACAGGGAAAATGAGCAACTATCCAAGTATGGCGACACTAAAACAGCTCGTAGCATTATGTTGGTAGAGTTAAAAAAGCTTATTGAAGCAAATCCTCTCTTTCGTGATAAGCTTGCGTTTCCTACCTTGAAGTCATCTCGATTGAGGACCCTAATCAATCAGAGGTAAAGTTGTTATAGCATTGGATGAATCATGAACCATATGTGATATTAGAGCATTTGGTTTATCATGAACTGCTGATTTATGCTATACTTGGTTTGTTATGTTTGGATGTGATACTGCATTTTTCACATTCTTTTGTGTGGAAGATGTGCTTTTCTTTATCATAGAACATAGTTTATTAAATTAGTATAGCCAGAGTCCACATTTTTTGCACTGATATGCTATCAACTCGGGATTGTGAAGTTTTCAGTTGAAATACTTGATGTTTGACCATGTTGCATACAGTAATGTATGATTTCCTTCAAAACCAAAGGGGATTGCTGTTGTTTTTCTATATTGTTCTTGTTTGACTGCTTCTATGATTTCCATTATTTGCGCCATATCAATGTTTGACGTTGTATGTGACTACTTGGTCATTGCAGTTTGAACTGGCAGCACCAGTTATGCAAGAATCCAAGGCCGAACCCAGACATTAAGACTTTATTCACAGACCACACATGTTCACCTATGAATGGTCCTCTTGCTGCTGCACCTGTCAATCTTCCAGTTGCTGCTGCTGCTGCAAAGCCTGCTGCATATACTCCTCTTGGGGCTCATGGTGTATGATATCTTGAACTTTTTAATTTTCTAACCCAGAACAAGCTTTAGATTGTGAGGTGTTGATCACTGAACACTTTTTTTTTTTTTTTTTTGTATTAGCCCTTTCCAGCTACTGGTGCAGCAGCTAATACTAGTGCTTTAGCCAGTTGGATGGCAAATACTTCCGCTTCTTCATCTGTCCAAGCAGCTGTTGTTACTGCATCGTCAATTCCTATTCCACAAAATCAAGGTTTGCAATTTCATTGAGTTGGAGGTTGCTTTCTAGCAAATACATGTTACTGTAAAGAGAGTGAAAACTGATAAGCTGAGGAACTTAAAAAAGAAGAAGAAGAAGAAGAAGGAGAAGAGAGGGATAGAAATATGCTGAAACAACATCAAAATCTCTCTGATTTCGATATTGACACATGCTTACTGAGTACACATCTTTGGAGCCAAAATGGCCCTGTACTCTGGATTCTTATTAATTTCTTGTATTTTGCTGGAGAAAGAAGGATAGATTGGGATGGGTTTCATGAATTTCTTTTATTTCTTCTGTTTTGAATGCCTGTTTGATTCCATCTCCTTTTAGTTAACCAGAGAATGTAAATTGGGAAATATGGTTGTATGGGAATTGGGAAATAACGGTTAAGAAGTTGACTCTTGGTTAACATGCTTGATTGTCTCTCAGTTCCAGTCTTGAAACGTCCAAGAACACCACCAACAGCCCTGGGCATCGTTGATTATCAGAATCCTGATCATGAACTAATTAAACGTCTCCGGCCTTCCCAATCTGTTGAAGAGGTATTTTGAGCTGATTTTGCTCCAAATATGCAACAATTCACAATGTTGTTTTGTCATTATGCTTACTGTTCTTAACTTAGCGTTTGTTGTTTCATTCCTATTGTTGGATGACCTCACCTTTTTAGGTCACATATCCAGCATCTAGACAACAGGCATCTTGGTCTCTGGAATACCTGCCAAGGACAGTAGCTTTTTCCTTGCATCCAGGGTCAGCTGTCATGAGCATGGATTTTCACCCTTCTCACCACACATTGCTTCTTGGTATTTCTATGTGTATTGGTGATTTATGTCAAATGATCATATGGGAATACATTACTGCGTTCCTGTCCCCCTCGTTAACTTATTGTGTCATTTGAACAGTTGGTTCTGTTAATGGTGAAATTACACTTTGGGAACTCATCTCGCGGGAGAGGTTGTTTTCGAAACCCTTCAAGATTTGGGACATGTCAGCTTGTTCATTGCAATTTCAGGTCCTCTCTGATATCCTTTTGTACTGTACTTGTACTGGTATTTTTTCTTCACATTATTGCTGCATTTTTGCGTTTCATGGGATATCTTTGTTGTGACTTGTGACATGGGAATTTGAAGCAACTAATTTGTGGATCTGATATGTAATATCTTGCAGGCCTCTGGTTTCAAGGATGCCTCAATTTCTGTTACCCGTGTTGCATGGAGTCCTGATGGAAATTTTGTGGGTATGTGACACTTGTTAGATAAAACTTTTAAGGTGTGCTGTTAGCATCTTAATGTTTTTGCTGTTACAGGGGCTGCATTTAATAAACACTTGATTCACTTGTATGCTTATAATGGACCAAATGATCTGCGCCAGCATTTAGAGGTTAGTCAGTCTCTTGTTGATTGTGCCTGTTGGACTAAATCTGTAACTATACTATTGACTTGCCTTTGTCATTGCAGATTGATGCCCATGTTGGTGGTGTGAATGATTTGGCTTTTGCTCATCCAAACAAACAACTATGTGTGGTCACCTGTGGAGATGACAAGCTAATAAAGGCAATATATATAATGTGTCATAAGAGTTTTTAATTAAATTTGGGTTCCAACATTATCTAATGAAAGTAGTGAAACAGGTGTGGGATTTAACAGGACGGAAGCTGTTTAATTTTGAAGGTCATGAGGCACCGGTTTATAACATTTGTCCACACCACAAAGAGAACATCCAGGTATCTCAAATGGAAGCAGAGGGCTCAACTGTTTTTCTTTTGACTTTCCTCTTCTCATTGCTGCCTGGGAATCAAATAAAGCTATCTTTTTTTTTCTTTTTTTTTTTTTGTAATTGATGACTTGGTTCCCTGGAACGATGGTTGTGTTATCAGCATGCACACAAACCACTTTCAGAATCCTTTTTTCCATGTGGATGCCAGCCTATCATCAACTCATCTGTATTGATTGATAAACTGGCTATTATTGTTTGGAATGGGATTCAAGTGCTGTGGTGTCAGTTATATTGCTTTTACCAAATTAATATTTCTAGTGAAGTGTTGTTTCTCTGGCACTAACTTTTATAGTTGCATACTTGCAGTTCATATTCTCTACTGCTATTGATGGGAAAATAAAGGCCTGGCTATATGACAATATGGGATCTAGAGTTGACTACGATGCTCCTGGCCGGTGGTGTACTACGATGCTTTACAGCACTGATGGCAGTAGGTAAGATAATTTTATTGTAAATTTGATTGCTGTTTTTCTCCAATTCCATTTTCTACATGTTTGTAAGGTCTGATGAAATTTTCCATGTTGAGCATTGTTCTTTGATCTTCTTTGTGTTTTTTTTATCAATTATTTATCAAGTTGCTTCCTTTTTCCAGGCTGTTCTCTTGTGGAACAAGTAAAGATGGAAAATCTTATCTGGTCGAATGGAATGAAAGTGAAGGATCGATAAAGAGGAGTTTTGTTGGGTTCAGAGAGAAATCAGCAGGTGTTGTGCGGTTTGACACTACCCAAAACCACTTTTTGGCTGCTGGTGATGATGGTCAGATAAAGTTTTGGGATATGGAGAATACCAATGTCCTCACAAGCACAGATGCAGATGGGGGGTTGCAGGTTATTTTTGTCTTTGGCTTTTTTTTTTTTGTGGAACACCTCTGCTTTTTTTTGTTACTTAATCATGTTAATTGCAACAGACTCTTCCTCGCCTGAGATTCAACAAGGAAGGGAATCTACTCGCTGTTTCCACAGCAGACAATGGATTCAAGATACTTGCAAATGCTGCTGGTCTCAGATCATTGAGAGCAGTTGAAACTCAATCTTTTGAAGCATTGAGATCACCTATGGAATCTGCTGCTATCAAGGTTACATTGATTTCTTTTAGCAAACTTGTTTCTTTGAAAGCATTTATGTTCTAAGATCTGTCGGAACTTGTTTTTGTTCGTCGGTCAGGTTTCTGGTGCTTCTAGCATCGCAAATGCCAGTCCAGTGAATTGTAAAGTGGAAAGGAACTCTCCCGTCAGGCCTTCTCCAATTCTTGTATGTGAACTTTATGTTCTTAACTCTAGTTTTGATTTATCTATGATTTCTTCAAAATGTGGCATTCTACTTTCAGGTTTGGAGAAGTATTTGAGTTTATTGTTTGCTTGGCCCAAGTTTAATGCATTACCCAGATGCAGTATTAGCTGTGGTTTTAGTTGTTAGCTATTACATGGTAGTGAAGAGGGGGCCATCTATTTATTTCTTTATAACGTGCTCTGTCTGAGTCACCATGTACCCCTGCATGCTGGACATGATGTTTGCTTAATTTTTTCTTTGCTTGGTGAACAAAGTCACCCGTGAAGAAAATTGGCCCTGGTTTTAAGGCTTTGCCCTGTGTATGATCTTTTTTTCTCCCATGGATATTATTTTTTTTAATTTCTAACATAATTGTGCTGCACAAATGATTGAGACTAATTTTTTTTTTTTGAATTGTTTAAGAATGGGGTTGATCCTTTGAATAGAAGCATGGAAAAACCAAGAACTGTGGATGATGTAATTGATAAAACAAAACCATGGCAATTGGCTGAAATTGTAGATCCCAGCGAGTGTAGATTAGTTACCTTGCCCGAGAGCGCAGATACCTCCAGCAAGGTGCTTTAAGTTTCTTCTAATGTTTATGTTGTTTTGCATGATTTTTCTAGTTTAATAAAGTGTCAACCTTCTCATTTTTCTATCCAGGTTGTTCGGCTTCTATATACAAATTCTGGTGTTGGTATGTTGGCTCTTGGAGCAAATGGTATTCAGAAGCTTTGGAAGTGGCCACGCAATGAACAAAATCCAAGTGGAAAGGTAATATGTGGTTAAAATATATAGATATCAATATGTTTAGTTTTTTCTGTCAATGAATGGATTTCTGAAGCAGGTTGGTGTTTAAAAAGGCCACCGCCAGTGTTGTTCCACAGCATTGGCAACCAAACAGTGGTCTTCTTATGACTAATGATGTCTCAGGTGTCAACCTTGAAGAAGCAGTCCCATGCATAGCTCTCTCAAAGAATGACTCATATGTAATGTCAGCCACTGGTGGGAAGGTTTCACTGTTTAACATGATGACATTCAAGGTCTGTCTGCACATGCATGTTTTGCAAATATAGATAGCTTTGTAATTTTTAGTGTCTCAATGAATTGGTTAATCTGCAGGTGATGACAACTTTCATGTCCCCTCCCCCTGCTTCAACCTTTCTAGCATTCCATCCCCAGGATAACAATATCATAGCCATTGGAATGGAGGATTCTACTATCCACATATACAATGTTAGAGTGGATGAGGTGATTACTTGCTAAAAATCTGACTGCTGATTTTGTCCTTGAAAGACCATTCCACTCTCTTAACCACATCTAATGTTCCTGATTTGTTTTTCCAGGTGAAATCAAAATTAAAGGGTCACCAGAAGCGAGTAACTGGTTTAGCCTTTTCCACCAATCTTAATATCTTGGTATCATCAGGTGCTGATGCACAGGTAAATAGGGGCAATGCTGTTCGTCTTTTTTTAATCTATCATAGTGAAGCAGTTGACCATGCCCGAGAGTTTACATTTTGGGTTTTAAATTTTTTAGCTGCTCGCACACTTGTGTCCATGGAGATGCTGATTTGATCTATTTACCACTGTTTGCCTAAACATCCCATTTATGTGCTCCAATAGGATTGGATTACTGTCACCATAAAGAAGGAAACAAAGATAAAGCATGGATAATATGCCTTTCCTTTTATAGGTTTAACTTAGGACTCATTTTTGTGTTTGTGTAAGAATCAGGTAGTGTTGATGTCAAATGCAATTCATATCTCATTGATATCATGGATAAAGGAGGTTTAGGGGTAGAACATAAAGGAGGTTTAGGGGTAGAACATGGCCATTTTCCAGGCACCGTGGAAGTTGATTTCTGAGTATTTATTTAAAAGTTTATGATTTTTGGATATTAACAATCAACACCCAATTGCTGTTCAAGCATGTCTTGGCAGATAAATTTCTTTGCTTGTCCTATCTGTACTTACTAAAGATGTCATGCTATTAAAACCCTTATATCTGAAGACCATGTGACCATTCATGTGTAAAATTGCTTTTGCAACTCATTCCAATCTCTGTAATAAATACTTTTTGCAGCTTTGCATCTGGAGCATTGATACATGGGAGAAGAGAAAATCAGTTGCTATTCAAATTCCTGCAGGAAAGTCACCTACTGGTGACACCCGTGTACAGTTCCACTCTGATCAGACTCGCTTGCTTGTGATTCATGAGACTCAGTTGGCAATATATGATGCCTCCAAGATGGAGCGTATGCGTCAGGTACAAGTTTTGATATATTTTTTTTAATTTTTGTTCGCTTTAAGCTGATTCAGTTATTCTTTTGATTTTCCTTTGCAGTGGGTACCGCAAGATGCTGTTTCTGCACCCATATCTTATGCAGCATACTCTTGCAACAGTCAATTGATTTATGCTACATTCTGTGATGGTAACATTGGAGTGTTTGATGCTGATAGCCTGAGGCTTAGATGCCGAATTGCCCCCTCAGTATACAACGGGTATGTGTTTTTTACCATGCCTTGTACTTGAGTGCTTCATCTGTCTCAATTAGTAGTGTTCCGTGCCCCATAGTCTCTTTGATTCACCTAAATCCTGCATGAAACTGCATATCAAACTCTCAACAAATATCTGTTTACTCTTCATTTTCCTTTCTGCTCAAGCAATCTGAAGTTAGAATTTAATGTCTTCTTGATATCCATGCTTGCCCATGATTTTTTTTTTAATGCAGGAGCCAAACTGTGTACCCACTAGTTGTTGCTACGCATCCACTCGACCCAAACCAGTTAGCCTTGGGGTTGACAGATGGATCTGTTAAGGTGATAGAACCCGCAGAATCGGAAGGGAAGTGGGGAACAAGTCCGCCTGTAGATAATGGGGTGCTAAATGGTAGGACGACATCATCATCTACTACAAGCAACCACACGCCAGATCAGTTGCAAAGATAAGAATCCTTGCATTGTGCATTGTATTTGCATATGGGCATCTGTAATTCATCAACATAGAATTTAGGTCCTTAGTCCCTCTCCCTCATATGTCCCTTATCAAAGGTTAGATACACAACATTCTTGTATACTTGTCTAGTTAGCTCTAGTTACTTGATTTTCTCCCCTTTTTTTTTTCTCATTTTCCCCTACGTATTTGCCCATCTAAACAGGTCTTGTATCCATAATTTCTGTCTTTTTCTCTCTTAATAAACTCATTTGTGATTGTGAACACGGTTGCTGCGCATACTCATGGGAGTGGACGGGGGAAGGAAATCTAGAAGTTCAAAACTAGAGTGGCAGGGTTAAAGCTTCAGCATGACTGGTTTTTGTTTCTGTTTCATTTTCTTATGTCTGTAAGAATTCATAACAGTGATACGAACAGGTAAATTCCTGACAGGTTATGGGTCAAAATTGGCGAGTGCTCTAAATTTCAAGCATCGAGAATCTCCTGTCGTTTCATCAACTGATAATTTTTCTTCATAATTCAGCCCCGTTTAGCTTTGTGGCCATACTTTGTTTTTTAAAAAAATTGAATTTTTTTCAAGAAGCAATCTTTACTGGAATCCGGTCTCACGGTCTTCAAGCTGAAACCCTGAGAGTTCTTTTACTCACTTTCCAAGAAAATAAAAGGAAAATGTTGCTGTAGTTGTGAAATGAAATAGAAGACGGCGTAAACTCAGCACATCCACATATAGATCAAACCCGTCAACATATTTCTGGAAGGATAAATTGACCAATATACCCCGCAAGTTTAATCGGTTTAAATCCAAGTATTTTCCATTTTATCCTTGCACGTGATGTTCTTAAACAAAATGATGAAAATATCCTCCTTGAAAAAAATAAAAAAAAAAAAACAGTAAAATATCGGAAACTTAATCTAAAATAAAAAGAAATATTGCGAGGTTGTAAAACCTGGCCTATAGCTATAGCTTGGATGGGTTGATTTGGGTAACTTGGGTTAATTAAAATGATAAGGGTATCATTATTTTTAAAGTAAAGCCCGGTTTTATTTGTAGATCAGGATATGGATTTATATATGAGGTTATCTAGATTTGAAGTTAAGTTTCATTTAATTTTTAATTTAAATCTTAACAAGATTTTAGGTCACTTAGATACTTGATTTAGTCCGGGTTTAATAATATATTGAGCTAATATCAATTTTTTCTTTAAAAAAAATAATATAACTACAAGGGGTTGATTTTGTTTATTTAAGTTTGGATCTGACTCTTTATGGGCCAAATTGTTTATGGGCCCTATTCATTTAGTCCTCTCTGGCCTCATTCAAAACGCACCACCTCAATCTTCTTCTTTCAACTCTCCCCTTCTTCTATTAGGGTTTCTCTCTCTATCACTGGAAAAAATAATGAAATCCAAATAGCGAATCGAACAGATCCTAAAAGGGACTAACCCACAGAACCTAGTGGAGAAGATCCTACTGTCCAAAATCTATCAACACACGTACTGGAAAGAACAATGTTTCGGATTAACCGCTGAGACATTAGTCGATGGAGCTCGATCACTTAGGCGGTAATTATGGAGGAAATCGAAAACCGACGCCGTTTATGTGCTTGGTTACGAAGGTGCTGCAAATTCAGCCCGAGAAAGATATCGTTGTTGAATTTATAAAGTATGAAGATTATAAGTAACTAAAATTTATTAATTTTCTTTTTTATATCATTACTCTCTAACTTACTTTTAATTACGTTGGAGTTTATTTCTATATTGATTCTACTTGTGATTATCAGTCTCTATTTAGTGTTAATTGCCTTTTTATTTGGATTAATTACTAGTTTACTGCTTTTTGGGGATATTACTCAATTTGGGGTAGTTAATAGTAAATATAACTAGGGTTTTAACACATTTTGCTGTGGGGTTGATTTTTTTTTGGGGGGGATTGGATCTAATGCCTGGTTGCTGATATCTGATTGCTCTGGATTTATTGAAAGTGTGTGATTTTTATTGTTTTTTCTTAACAAATTTTGCTTATTGTTATTGAATAAAATTATTTTTGGGGATAATCACTCAATTTGGGGTAGTTAATAGTAAGAATAACTTGGGTTTAACAAGTTTTTTTTTTTTTTTTGGGGGGGGGGGGGGTGGGAGCTGGTTGCTGATTGCTGATTGCTCAGAATTTTTTGAAAGCGTGATTATTATTGATTAAATTTGTTTTTGGAGGAGGGAGGGGTTTGTTTGGTTGATGAGGAAGTTCAATCAGAACAAAAGGCGGTTTTGTTAGTTTATGCAGAAAATGAATTGGGGTCTTGTAAGTTTTGGTGTTGAAAAAAGAAAGAAAGAAAGAAGGGTTAAGTTGAATTTCTGTTTTTTTAGCTTGTATGGTTTTTGTTTTGTTTTTTGCTATGGAAAAGGTCTGGAATATAAATTAATGGAGATAAGGTAATAGAGGAAAATAATAGAATTTATTTTTATATTTTACTAAATTCGATACCTGTCTGTTTTTTTGAGATAGTGGTGATGAGAGGAGGGATGAGAAACTCCGTGTTCTTAGAATTTGTACATGGTTTCGGTGTTCTTTAATTATTTTTTCCTGTGCTTTTTGGCCCTTCTGTGTTTTTTGTATTTTACAGTTACGAATTTTTCTTACGCAAATTTAAATGGACTTTTCATTGTCTTGGTGCAGATACGTGCGGGTGCTTGTTGCTTTTTATCTGCGACTTACTGGGACTGATATTGATGTGTATCGTTATTTAGAGCCTTTGTATAATGACTACCGAAATTTGAGGCAAAAACTAACTGATGGAAGTAAGTTCTTTAACCCCTTTCTATTGATTTTCTTCTGATCGCTTTCTCATTGCAACTTTTTGATGTATTTTGTGTGTTGTAGCTACTGTTTAGATGAATTTACATACTTATTTTTGAACTCTATTTATCAGAATTTGCATTTACACACATGGATGAAGTTATAGATGAGCTTTTGACATAAGACTATTCTTGTGATATTGTTCTGCCACGTATTAAGAAAAGGTAATTTTTCTATAACCCACCTTAGGAATTTATATCAAGTAATTGGACAGGGCAGACAACAGTTAAGACCTTTTATGTTCTATTGCCATAGGAATAGTAGCTTCTGATCTGTCAAGTCATTTTGCTTTTCTTTGTGTAATTTTGGTTTTTATTCCTTTGAATTCTATATTTTCACTTCAATAACAGTTCTATGAAGATTTTTGGGTGACCCTTAGCTGTAATTGTTAGATGGACTCTTGAAGCACTTGGTGCACTTGAAACTACAAAGTGTGTGTTGGAAGATGATTTTGAAAAGGAGGAAGAGCGAGAGGTGAATGAGCAACTTGATGGATTAGACAATGGTGCTGATGAAAGGGTATCCTTCCTTCTCAATCTGATTGATTTTTCAAATATTGTTTTCCTTTCCTTTCCTTTTTCCAAAAATTTCATTGCATACTGGTCTTACTTATCAATTTATGAATTTTTTACAGGATTATTGCCATGAAAGAAGCCCTGCAAGGGAAAGGGATAGGGATAGAAGATGTGACAGCCACAGATACAGGTAAGTGGCTTGCTCATTTTGACTCCTTATTTCTCATAAAATGTTTTGAGTGTATGCTGGAAGAACATTCATCTTCCAGTAACTCGTGATTTCATATTTTTTATAAGAGAATTTTTTTATTCAACTTATTTTGGCCTCTTTATGAGTTACTAAGATGCTAGGAGAAATGTGCATATGAATGCAATTAAACATTGTTATGGAAATAAAGATGGTAGCAATGAAGATCTGGTGGCACATAACAGGAACCACAGTGTTTATATATTTCATTGTTGAACTCCATTGAGCTTTGGAACTTAATATTGAGGTTCTTTTTCACATTTTTGGTTCCCCCCTCAGAGTAGATGTTGAGGTTTCAAACCAGTGTATATAATGGTTGAAAGGTTTTGGAGTTTTAAAACTGTCTTAACACATGAATGGATATGATGCAGAATTAGGAGTTTCACTTTTTGAGAATCTGCTATGAAGCCATGTTGGAAGCTGTTGTCTTAACAATCAAACCAGTTCAATCATATGTACAGTAGTTAAGTGCTACATTTATATCACCATGGCATTTAAAGCCATTGCTGGTTTAAAACAGCTTCCTATAGCAAAATCATATGATCCTGCCAGGTTTCTCTGCACTGGCAGTGTGCAGCGAGAAGTATGATGGATCAGACAATCTTACTGTAACTGTAACTCCATGTTCATTGATATTAATTTTAATTTGACTCTCAGCTAGTTTTCTGTTCTTGATTTTTTTTTTTTTTATTCCCATTAAAAACTCAAAACTTTTGAATCACTGAGCATTTGAATAGGTCAGGGGTTTTATGTTTCCAGCTATAAAACTGACTACTATTTTATAGGAAACTGGTTTTGTTTATTAAAATTGTCATGTGAATGCATGCTTGCAAATGAGAACTTGTGAATTTCAATGGCTTATGTTCTCATCACAGCTGTTGGAGCATTGGTGGCGTGTGAATTTCAATGGCTACTGTACTTTCCCTTTTATTTTTTCTGGCTGTTGAGAATTGCATTTCAGGTGCCACTTTGATGTGTAAAAAGTCCGCACATGCGTGGTTCCTTGGAAACAGGGTTAGCTTATGTGTCATTCCTGCTTTCCTTATTTATGCAGGGATCGTGACTATGATAGGGAGCGGGGAAATGGAAGAGAGAGAGACAGGGACCGGGACAGGGATTGCTATCGCTTGAAAGATGAAAGAGATTATGGTCGTGAGAGGGAGCGAGAAAGAGAAAGGGAAGGCAGGGAGCGTGAAAGGCGGGATAGGGACCGTGGCAGACAGAGGAGGAGTCCATCTCGGAGCCCAATTAGGAGTCGGGATTGCAAAAGACATGCCCATAGCAGTAGTCCTAAAAGGCGCAGAGATGGAGCAGAAGAACCAAAGAAGAAGAGGGAGAAGAAGGAAAAGAAAGATGATGGTACAGACCACCCTGATCCAGAGATTGCAGAAGCTAATAAGCTCCGAGCAGCCCTTGGGTTGAAACCATCTTAGTCATCTGTACTCCTACTAGCATATGTAAACTCTGGTAACTGTAGCCTGAAATTCGCTCTCGTATATTTGCTCATGTCTTATAAAGCCATACTTTCATGTACAATGTACAGATTCAGAAGGGTTGTTAAATCAGACTTTGTTAGTGCAAGGCACAATTTTTTGCTGATCAGCTGATGGTTAAGGCATTGGATTTCTTTTAGCAAACAAATGCTGTTTTGTTCCTTGATTATTGGAGTCCATTTTCTGGAGTTAGTTCACGTTGGCTCTTTGAATTAGCTGATCCTCTCAAATTAGAGCTTGTTTAAACGCGGTGCATCTCTTGGAAAGCAAGAAATCCATGCTTTCTGTGAGGTGCGCCGCAGACAAACGCATTCAGTTTTTAACTAGAATCTATGGAATATGATTTGGGAAATAAACCAATTTTACATCACAAACTTGCTCCGTACGGATTCCAAACATTGAAGGAGTCGAATTTCTTGTCCGTAGCGGCATTATACTAGAAAGTACAAATGAAGTGCAATGAATGATATCCTAGGGTAATTTATTACCATGTTTTTTAAAATATTTTTTGTTTTTTGTTGGAAGAAATATTAAAATATTTTTTAAAAAATTTTATTTTTAATATTAATATATTAAAATGATATAAAAACATTAAAAAATAAAAATTTAAAGTAAAGGAAAGGAAAAAATAAAAATAATTACTTTTCTTCAAACAAAAACTTGTAAAACACAAAAACAAGCTGTATGTGTATCGATACACTGCAGAACACAGTTTTGATGTGCGTCGATAACAATTAAAATCATTCTGGTAATTTAACCACAGAACATCTGAATTTGAATCCAAGAAGTCAATTAAAACCTAAGGAAAGAACAGGTTGCTTTCCCAATACTTACAACAGAAGCACCTCAGGCAACAAAATGCCGTCTTCATCATAGTGAAGGGAGCCAGAAAAATTGAGGGGCTTGCACTTCTCTCCCATTAAAATCCTCTTCTTGCATAGCTCCTCACCACATTCTTCTCGTCTTTCTTCCCTGACTTGCTCTGATGTTCCTCCAATCTGCCTCATCGCAGTCTTTGCGAAGGATCCAGCCATCTTCAACTTCTGAAGACGGGTACTCGGTACCCTTGATGAATTCCTAAGCAAGTTGCCGCTGCTGTCCTTTCTTTCGGTCAGGGTATCAGACTTGCCAACACCACCAAGGAGGTTATGGTTCCATCCGTTTCCGGTGTTGAGTTTACCTCTGAAGAAGCCCAGGCTAGTATACCGGCTGAAAAAGCTCAAGAAAGGAAATGACACTTTCAGATAATTATCTGCTGCCGTGCTCGGTGTATTCTCTCTCTTTTCCACCTTTGGCTCCTCCTCCTCCTCCTCCTCCTCCTCCGCAATCTCCAAAAGTTTCTTTAATGCATAGTACTCAGGTGATGCAGGCCTTAGCGCAACCCCAAAAGGGAGATAACCATCGCCATTTTTGTGGACCTTAGAGCAAGCCTTGAGTGGTTTCTTCTTACCAAAGACACTAGAGAAGAAAACGCCAACCTTCTTTGAAAGAAGGCTTGCAGGCTTAATAACCCTTTCCTTCTTGGCCTTGGTGTGATCAGTAGTGCAACCATTGCTTCTTCTCTGCATTGTCTTGGCCAACAACTTAGGAATTCTGATTCTGATCTCTGGTTGAGGTATGGTGATGCTAAAGACATTATGGTTGAGAGTTTGGTGGGTCTTGTTGGTAATATTAGGGTTTTTTTTCGGTCATTTTGCTTCTTTGCAAGGCATTACTTGCCATTGTGGCCTTCCTGAGAAATGAATTGGACTTCAAAAGATGATTTTGAAAAGTGGGTATTGGAGAGGGCCGGGAAAACGTGGCTTGAGAAGTTCCTTCTTTCACGAAATTCTTTTTCCCCACCTTTTCCATCACGCTACGAGAGCTGATTTGTTACGTAGCATGTGTCTACTTTCCGAAATATCAGAGATAGAGAAAATAAATATAAAAAAGGAAAATAAAATAAAATAAAATTGTGTTTAATAATAATGTATAAGAAAAATTGATTATTTTTATATTATATTTGATTATAATGGATAAGATGAAATAAAATAAAAAAATTATTTTATCAAACTTATATATTTTAAAAATAATTAGTGTTTGTTTCATTATAATTTTTAGTTTTTATTGAGTATTAAAATTAATGATATTATAATAATTATTGTTGTAAAACTATGATTGATTTAATGAGTTAACTCAGGAATGATTGACTTGATTGTCCGATGGGGTAAAAAACTTAAGTCATCTTAAGATAAAATATAGATAAAAAAATCATTGATCTTTTAAAAAAAAAATAGTCAAAATAAGATTGATTTAGTTATTTTTTAAAAAATATTTAGGTTAGCTGGATTAACCCTCCCAATTCATGACCTGAATCTTGTCTCGGATTAACTCTAAAGTCAGATTTTAAAATTATAATAATAACTACTTTTATAGATAAAAAACTATTTAATTAATCAAATATCTTTTGGCTTACTAAGTGATTGTATTTTAAATTTTGTTTTATAAAAGTTAAAATAACATATTATGTATAAAGAATTAATTTTTATTTATTTTATAAGCAAAAACCCATTTCTTAGTATTTTTAACTAAGTAAATATTTTTTTAAATCTATTTTCTTAAAACTATAATTAAAATTATTTTATAAAAAACTATAACCATAAAAAATTACTATAATACCGAGCATTAGCGCGTGTATGATATTGTTTTGTGACGGAGCTTCAAGCTTTCCATTTCCAGACAATTTTTGAAGTCATACAAGAGTAAAAGCAGCTCCAACCGCAAAGACAAAAGGAGCCAAGTCATTAATAAGTCAAAAAAAGTGAGTTTGTGGAAAGATAATTAGGGCTGGTGAAAATTTAATTACCGCTAACCCACTACTTCTATGCATATCTACAAGTCA
>Ga0325401_1002226_pt1 | contig 17098 bp, 11 predicted proteins | sample PopdelMetagenome_FD_205666 | JGI IMG/M metagenome (GOLD analysis project Ga0325401, IMG submission 205666) | Populus deltoides microbial communities from Bellville, Georgia, United States - Xylem-PdKOR-R2 | ecosystem: Host-associated > Plants > Phyllosphere > Stem > Wood/Secondary xylem | place...
TCCAACCCTATCACAATCCAGTCATTACCAACATGTCACTGCTAGCTATTCTCCTGGTTGTTGTCGTCTTTTTCCTGCTGGGCATCCGTATCGCCCAAGAATATGAGCGAGCCATTGTTTTCCGCCTAGGTCGGTTTACAGGTACTCGAGGTCCCGGGCTGTACTGGATCATTCCCATCATTGAGCGCCAGCAAACCATTGACATCCGCACCAAGACGGTTGATCTGGAGCAGCAAGAAACCATCACGAAAGACAGCGTAACCATTAAGGTAAACGCCGTGCTGTGGTTCCGAGTGGTGGCGCCGGATGCGGCCATTATCAAGGTGGCTAACTTCAACCAGGCGGTGTATCAGCTCGCTGTGACGGCTCTGCGCAACATTATCGGGCAGCACCAACTAGATGAGGTGTTGCGCGGCCGCCAGCAGATCAATGCCACTTTGCAGCAGCTTGTGGACGCCGCCACCGAAAGCTGGGGCGTGAAGATTGAGCTGGTCGAAATCAAAGACGTGGAAATACCCGAGTCGATGCAGCGCGCCATGGCCCGCGAGGCCGAAGCCATCCGGGAAAAACGCGCCCGCCTTATCAAGGCCGAAGCCGAGCTGGAAGCGAGCATCAAGCTAACCCAAGGTGCGCAGCAGATGGAAAATAGTCCAATGGCGCTGGAACTACGCCGCATGCAGATGGTGTCGGAAATCGGCATCGACAACAATACCACCACCATCGTGCTGATTCCGTCGGAGTTCAGCCATGCCGCCCAGAGCCTGACGAAGCTAGCTAAAGCGACCGAGCACGTGTAGCCATAAAGGGCTTAGTACCTACTTCCCCAACAACAAAACAGGCTGCCCCGATCAGGGCAGCCTGTTTTAAGTAAAAGCCAAACTAAGCTCTAGGCTTGCAGCGAAGCAGCAGCCGAGCTCAGCGTCTGGCCGAGCTGCTGGAGCTTGGCGCTGGCATCGGGGGTAGCCGTGGCAGCCGCTTTGCTCGTGTGCTCGCCCAAGGTTTGCAAGGACTTGCTGATTTCAGCACCGTCGCCGCTGCTGATAGCGCTCTTCAGGTTTTTGAGCTCCGAAGAAATAGCGCTTAGCGCAGGGCTACCAGCGCCATCGAGGGTAGAAATCCAGCCATCGATGTTGCTGGCGGCGGCGGGAGCGCCGGAGCTAAGGCCTCCACCAAGTGCTTGTAAAGTTGCGTCGAGTTGGCTGGTTCCTGAGTTGGACGATTCCATAATGCGAAAGGTTTTTGGTTGGGAAGAAGATGAATACTCTTACTACCCAATTCCTTCTTTAAGGTTGATTATCAAAATCTTGAACAAAGCTTTTCAAAACATATTGCCGAGTTAGCGGTGGCTCAACAATAGGCCCTAGCGCGACAGTAACCCGGTTGCCCTCTCTTCATACCAGTCTTTAGCAAAGCGACCTTGCCCTGAATCTTATACACATAAAATTTATTCTTAAAAAGATAACAGCCGCTTTTGCAGGGCCCCAACAAAAACGAGAGCCGCCCACTAGGCGGCTCTCGTAACGAATTGAGTAAGTGTCGGCTTTAAAAAAGTCCGAAGGCCTTTCGCAGCGCCCACAAACTCCAGATAATCACCATGAGGCCAACGCATACGAACATGGTACGCAACGGCAGACGCCCCGCCAAACGGGCAGCAAATGGCGCGGCGGCTACGCCCCCTACGATCAGACCTAGCACAATCTGCCAGTGCGTAATACCTAGGGTCGCGAAGAAGGTGAGAGCACTAGAGAACGTCACGAAAAACTCCGTGAGACTCACCGAGCCGATTACGTACTGCGGCGTGCGCCCTTTGGCAATGAGCGTGCTCGTCACCAAGGGTCCCCAACCACCGCCACCAAATGAGTCGAGGAAACCTCCGGCGGCAGCCAACCAGCCCACGTGCTTGATCTTACTTTTCGCCTCCTGTTTCCTGAAAGCGCGCAAAATGATACGAATACCTAGCAGCAACAGGTACACCGCCAAGAAAGGCTTGACGTACTTGGCATATTCTTCACCAAAGCGAGAAAGCAGATAGGCCCCCGTTACCGCGCCAAGAATGCCCGGAATGAGCAAGGCCTTAAACAGCCGCCTGTTCACGTTGCCAAACTTGTAGTGGCTGTAACCCGAAGCCCCGCTCGAAAACATTTCGGCCGTGTGAATGCTGGCACTGACGGCCGCGGGCGAAATATTCAGCGACATCAGGCTAATGGCCGTAACCACACCGTAGCCCATGCCGAGCACCCCATCCACAATCTGCGCCCCGAAACCCACGGCCACGAAGGCGTAGAACATACCGCCGTTGCGCATGGCGTCGTACACCTGCGGCAGCGTGATGTAGTAAGAGGCAATGTTCAGCGCGATAAATGCAGCGAAGGCAATCAGCGAGCCAGTGGCCACGCGGCGCCAGTACGCCGTAGCCGGCGACTCGTAAGCGGGGCCGCCGGCTAGCTCGGCCGTCACGGCGTTCAAGGATTTTACTTTTTCCGCAAAATCGCCTTGGATGCGGCCTCGGATGGTGGTCATTTGCTGCAACAGCGTGTGCAACTCATCCGGCAAGGTTTCTTCTAACACCTCGCGCAGGCGCTTGGCTACGGTCGGCGACTTCCCGTTGGTAGAAATAGCCACTTTCAGGTCACCCTTTTGCACCACCGACGACAGGTAGAAGTCACACTGATCGGGCGTATCGGCTACGTTGGTGAGCAGGTGGCGAGCCGCGGCTTGCGCTTTGATGTGGCGGTGCAAGGCCGGATCATCGGTGGCAGCAAACACGAAATCCTGGTCGTTGAGGTCGTCGTCGGAATACGGGCGCTCAAAGATGCGTACGCGCGGGTGGCGCGCTGCCAGCTCACGCAAGGCAGGCTGCACGGTAGTACCCACCACCGTGACAGCGGTGGCGGGACTATTGCGTAGAATGGCCGTCAGCTTCTCCAAGCCCACATTGCCGCCCCCTACCAGCAGCACCCGAAACTGCTCCAGCTTGATAAAAACCGGAAACAGTGGGTTGGCGGCAGGAGCTGGCGCGGACGCCGCCGCGGCAACGGCTGGGCTAGCTTCCGCGTTGGCAGGCACAGAGTTAAGCGTGTTAGGCATGGAAGTTTAGTCCGTGAGTGGTGGCTTGCACATGGCCCTGACGAATAACGAAGTCTCCGAAACGCTCCCCGGCCTGGCGCTGCTTGGCGTAAGCCTCCAGCAAGGGCGTGAGCGTTTGCACGATGCCTTCCTCATCTAGCATTTCTTTGTAGAGCTTATTCAGCCGCTCGCCTTCGTGGTCAGCACCTAGGTACAGGTTGTAGCGACCAGGCGAACGGCCGATCAAACCAATTTCACCCAAGTATGGTCGACCGCAGCCGTTGGGGCAGCCCGTCATTCGGATTAGGATGCCGTCGTTTTCCAGCTCATTGGCCCGAATAACCACGTCGAGACGGTCGAGCAGGTGCGGCAGGTAACGCTCGGCTTCGGCAAAGGCCAAGGAACAAGTGTTCAACGCCGTGCAGGCAATGGAGTGCAGGCGCAGCGCCGTTTGCTTTTCGGTTTTGGCCCACACGCCACGCGTTTCTAGAATTTCCTGAATACGGGCGCGGTGTTCGGTTTCGATGTTGGCCAACACTAGGTTCTGGTTGCCGGTCAGGCGGAACTCGCCGGTGTGGAACTCGGCAATTTCGCGCAGCGCCGTTTTCAACTCGAAGCCGGGTTGGTCGTGCACGCGGCCCCCTTCGATGAAGAGCGTCAGGTGCGCTTTGCCTAGCCCATCACCAATCGACCAGCCAAAACTATCGCCTGAGGTTTCAAACTTATAGGGCCGGGCCGGCGCTAGGTCACGCCCGAAACGCTGGCTCAGCTCGCCCAGGAACGTATCGAGGCCCACCCGGTCGATGGTGTACTTGAGGCGCGAGAACTTGCGGTTTTCGCGGTTGCCCCAATCGCGCTGAATCGTGACGATCTTCTCGCACAAATCCACCGTGTCTTCTACCGGCACAAAACCGATCATGTCGGCTAGGCGCGGGTAGGTTTCGGGCATGCCGAACGTCATGCCGAGGCCACCCCCAATGGCCACGTTGAAGCCGATTAGTTTGCCATCTTCCTCAATGGCAATCAGGCCGATGTCGTTGGAGTAAATGTCGGTATCGTTCTGCGGCGGCACCGCCAGCGCAATCTTGAACTTGCGGGGCAGATACGTGGAGCCGTAAATCGGCTCGTGGTCGGTTTGCTCCTCGTGTTTTTCCGTAGTGAGGGCGCTACTGTAAGCTTGCTGACCATTCAGCCACAAATCCCAGTAGGCGGTGGTGCGCGGCGTAAAGTGCTGGCTGAGCGCGGCCGCCACCTCGTGTACTTGCTTGTGCACACCCGACTCGTGTGGGTTGGCCGAGCACATTACATTGCGGTTTACGTCGCCGCAACCGGCGATGCTGTCGAGCAGCACGTCGTTGAAGCCCTGAATAGTGCGCTGCAAATCGCGCTTCAATACCCCGTGGATCTGGAACGACTGGCGCGTAGTGAGCTTAAGTGTATCGTTGCCGTAGCGAACCGTCAGCTCATCCATACGTAGCCATTGCTCCGCATTCACGACGCCACCGGGGACGCGTACGCGCAACATAAACGAGTACAGCGGCTCTAGCTTCTGGCGCTTTCGCTCGCTCTCTAGGTCGCGGTCCGTTTGCTGGTAGAAGCCGTGAAACTTAATGAGTTGGGTATCATCGGCGGCAACGGCGCCGGTGATGGGGTTCTCTAGACTTTCGGCAATCGTGCCGCGCAAATAATTGCTGGCCGTCTTGATGTGTTCGACTTCGGAGAGTTTCGGATTACTTGAAGTATCAGCCATATTAAGGTTGTGGCGAAGAAGGTGCTGGTGAAGGCTGCGCCGCACTAGCACGCAGATCCAGATTATGAAAATAGAACACCCGAATGGTGTGCTGATTGCGGTACCTATCCCCAGCAGGAAGTTGCTGAAACAGGTGCATGTAACCAGCTTGCAGCTGCGCCTGTTTACTTATTTGGTACGCGACGCCGGCAAATAGACGATTTTGGTCGAAGTAATTGTAACGTATTTCCTTGCCCAAGTTAACCATCACTTCGTCATTCAGCAGCAATTGCCAGCTACCTGGGTCGAAGTTGCGGTGCGTCAGAGGTAGGAACAGCGCCATGTTGAAGCGGGTTCGATAATTGAACGCGTAACCTGGAGCCAGCGCCTCATTGTTGCGGATATTACGGCGGAAGCGCTCCTCCAGCCGTACCCACTGCATCAGCCGCGCTTTGGGGAATTTAGCAAACCATTGTATTTGCTGCCAAGGCCGGTGTTCGGGCTGCCCGACGCGACGCGTACCGTCAGGGAAGTGGTGCACGTAGGCATAACCACCCGTAAGCCGCACATCATCGGTGAGGTAATAAGTAAGTCCTACCCGGGCTACTGTTTGGAACATATCCCCCACAAACTGGTCGTGCAGACGCAGGTGTAAATCCGTCCAGGTGCCCCAGTGCTGCGAAAAACGCGTTTGGTTGAACACGCCTACCCACGTTTGGCGCTCCTGCACAAACTGCTTCTGCGCCCGCAATGGCTGCCCGACAAACTGCAGACTTACCAACGGAAGAAAGAGTAGCCGCTTCATTCTACTTCTTAGTGAAGCACGGTGTTGTCAAACGTGAGAGCCACGTAGTACAGCCCCCCGATGGTTGGGCCGGCCGCGTACTGAATGTAGCGGTTGTTGAACAAGTTGGCGCCGCCTACTTTGATAGTCGTCTTGAGCGTTGGCACGCGGAGGTTAACCTGTGCATCCACCGTCTGGTAGGCAGGCACCCGTCCGTTAGCTAATGGGCTTTCCCAGTAGAAGGTGCTCTGCCGGCGCCACGCGATGTTGAAACCTAGGTTACGCACCACTTCGCGGTTGCCAAATGAAGCATTGATGGCCCACTTCGGCGTGTTGAAGCCCGTCACGAAGATGTCGGCCTGGTCGTTGGCCGACAGGTTATTGTAGTTGACGTTGCCACCCACCGTAAACTTCTGGTAGAAGTTGTACGTCACGCCCAGCGTAGAACCATAGCTGTGGTAATCGTTGCGGGCGTTGGTGTACACGCGGTAGCGGTCTTGGCGGGCCGACCGGTTTGAGTTGAGAGCTGCCAGCACCGCGTTATCGGAGCCTACGGTAACCTGGTTGCCGTTAGCGTCCTTGGGTACGCTCACTTCCACTTGTCCCAAAAAGCCTGAGTAAATGTTGTAGTAAGCATCGGCGTCAATCGACAACTTATTGTCGAACAGCACGCTCCGGTAACCCACTTCGTAAGAGTTGATTTGCTCTGGCTGCTCGGTGGGGAGGTTTCCAACTTGCAGCAACTCCCGAATTTCGGGGCGCAATGCTGCTTGTGAGGCCGTGGCGCCTGTGTTAGCCGCCACGTAGGCATTCACGGCGGCGTTGAAGGTGGAAATGGAAGCTAGGGTGTAGGAATTGTCGAGGTAGTTCAGGCCTTCATTCACGCGAGCTAGCCCGCCCACGCGGCGCACGTTGCCATTATTCACGAACGATAAGGCCTCAAACAAGGAGGGGAAACGCCAGCCGTTCTGATACGAAGCCCGGAAGTTGTGCTTCTCGGCGGCGGTGTACACAGCGGCAATCCGCGGGTTCAGCTTAGGGCTAAACTCGGGGTTATAGTCGAGGCGGAGCGAGCCAGTAAGCTTGAGCCGGTCGCCCAGCAGCAACTTGCTTGCTTGTCCAAACCCACCTACTTTCTTGTAATACTGGTTGTTGCCGCCGGGCTGCGTACGCTCGGCTAAGGGGCGGCTGAAGTCTACGAAGTTGTTACCATCCGGAATGACAGCGTATAGGCGAGCATCGGCTCCCACTACCACATCGGCAAACTTTACGCGCTGACCTAGGTTCCAGATGCCTTCGGCGTGGTAGGTGTTGCTACGCTGCGTCAGAGCGGCGCCACCGGGAATGGGCGCGCCAGTTACGTTCACGCCGCTGTCCCAGTTATTGGTGTGTACAATCTGGTTTTTCAGGGCATCGAACTCGGCTGTGCCGGGCACGGCACGACCTTGGTCGGCCACCGCGCGGGCTTGGCGCATGGCGGTAGCTAGGTCGGTGCCACCGCTCAATTGGTTTTGTAGCTCAGCTCTGAACTTGTTGCCCCACACTGCATTAGACCCGTTTTGCAAATCGGTGTTTAACGCCAACGGGTTGAGATTATAAGAATCGCCCGTGTTTTCTACGAGCATATAGGCGCGCGCCGTGAACTCAGTGCCTTTCAGCTCAAGCTTGTGGTTCTGCACGGTCACGCCATCAAGCTGGATCTTGTTACCGCGCTGAAACACACCATCCATCAAGCCAAAGCGGTAACCATACGACAGTTCTAGCTTGTCGGTCAGTTTGTAGTGCAGGCTTGCATCGGCTTTGATGTTGCGCACAATGGGGTTCACCAAGTCGCGCTCATAGTAGCCCGTGCGTCGCACGTTAAAGGTTTCGTTGCGGCCGTTGTAGGGAATGGTAATCGAAACGTTGCCGGCGTTGTCGTCGCCGTAGCGGTTCCAGAGGTCAGCAGCGGGGTTATTAGCGCCGCTCAGCTCCGGAAAGCGCGGGTTGGCAGAAGCTAGGTTTTGTGGGTTTTGATCAATTTGAGTATTAGCCAGCCAGTCGGTGCCACGCAAATAGCTCAAGTTCACTTTGTAAGCCCAGCGCTGCGCCGCGCCAATGGATTGCGCCCACCGCACGGCCGATTCCGTCAGCAAGCTGGGGTCTCGGTCGATACCATCAACGTGATTCACCCCAAACTTCTGGTACACGCTTAGGCCCTGATACGTAAAAGGGCTCTTGGTTGTCAGGTTGGCCATGCCGTTGATGGCGTTCATGCCGTACAGCGCCGATGCCGCACCAGGCGTAATTTCTACGCTAGCCACATCCAGCTCCGTGGGTCCGATGGCGTTACCGAGCGGTACACCCAGAGTAGCGGCCTGCATATCTACGCCATCCACGAGTTGCATGAAGCGAAAGTTATTCGGGATGTTGAAGCCGCGCGTGTTCGGTACTTTAAACGTAAGGCTCGACGTGGTCATTTGCACTCCCTTCACGTTTTCCAAAGCGTCGTAGAAGCTAGGTGCCGGGGTCTCCTTAATGGCCCGAATGTCCAGTTTTTCAATCGCCACCGGCGACTTGAGCCGGCTTTCCTCTACCCGCGAGGCTGACACTACTACTTCATTCGTCAGCACCGATTTCGATTCCAACGACACCTGCAAGCGGCTGCTGGCACTAGCCACTTGAATCTCTCGGGTTTCGTAGCCAATGAAACTGAAAACCAGAGTAAACGGAAAGCGCAGCCGTTCCTTCAGGGCGAAGGTGCCGTTGGCGTCGCTCTGCGTGCCGACGGTGCTGCCTTTCACGCTTATGGTCACGCCAGGTAGTGGTTGGTGGTTGCCATTGTCGCGGATAGTACCGCTGATGGCGATAATGGGGTCTTGGGCAAACGCCGATACGGCGCTAGCTAGCAGTAAAAGAAGAAACAGCCACAAAGAGGCATAATAGTGTTTCATTGTCAATGACGTGTGATGTTGGGAAGATGAGTAGACAGAGTAGCCACTCAATGGCGACCAGCATAGGCCTCGAAAGGCCAGTGTGTTTGTCTTGAGTTTGGGCAAGCGCGGGCCTATTTTTTCGCGTTTCCCTGGCAAGGCACAAACAGCTAGCTCAGGCTACAACATCGTCTCTTAAAATCACTCGTCATGGCAGATAAGCAGCTCATCTTTAGAAATTTATCAGCAATATTTCGTGCTTCCAGCTATCGAGCTATGGGGTGAATGCGGGCGGCCTCCTTTAGCAAAGGGGGAAACGGGGTGGCTTCACTCGTTAAGTAACTTGGTTGAGAATATCACGCGGCCGCAGGCATCAGGTAAGCAATACCTGCGGCCGCGTGACAAAAATTAGCCTAGCTTTTTTACTCTCACTACAGCTAGGATATAGGTGATTAATACACGTCTTCGAGGTAGCGGCGCTGCTTTTTCAAGTTGCGCACGTATTCCGTTGCGGCGTCGGCGCTGAGGCCGCCGGCCTGCTGCACCACTTGCGTCAGCGCGGCTTGAATGGCGGCGCCGAGGCGTACTTTGTCGCCGCACACGTAGAAATTGGCGCCGTTTTCGAGCCAGTCGAACACCTCTTGAGCGTTTTCGAGCAGGCGGTTCTGCACATAAATCTTCTCGGCTTGGTCGCGGGAGAAGGCTACGTGCAGCTTATTGAGCTTGCCTTGCTTGAGGTACTGCTGCCACTCAGTTTGGTAGAGGAAGTCAGTCGTAAAGTTAGGGTTGCCGAAAAACAGCCAGTTGCGACCAGCTGCACCTAGCTCCACCCGCTCCTCCACGAAAGCCCGGAACGGCGCTACACCCGTCCCCGCTCCTACCATGATAACATCAGTATCTTGGTTCTGAGGCAGTTTGAAGTACTCATTGTGCTCCACGAATACCTTCACCGTATCATCCACCGCTACGCGGTCGGCCAAGAAAGTAGAGCAGGCCCCTTGCTTCTGCCGGCCAAAGGCTTCGTAACGCACGGCGCCCACCGTCAGATGGACCTCGTCGGGGTGAGCGAGCAAGCTGGAGGCAATGGAATACGCCCGGCTAGGCAGCGGCCGCAACGTTTCTACCAGCGTCTGAGCCGAAAGCTCCGTGGGGAAATCAGTGAGCAGGTCGGCTATGTCGCGTCCGTAGAGGTACGGCTGAAGCTGTTTGGTATCGGTTAGCAGCTCTTGCAATTGCGCGTGCGGCGCCAAAGCGGCGTAGCGTTCCATCACGTCGCGCGTCAGCACCGACAGCTCTCGGCGGTTTGCCAGCGCGGCCGACAACGGCAGGCGTTCGGTACCTAGGTCTACCGATTCGCCTTCTGGCAGGCGAGCCGCTTTCAGCACCTCTTCTACTAGTGGGTCCTCGTTGACGGGCACCACAGCCAGCGCGTCGCCGGGCTGGTAGTGCATGTTGGAGCCGGCGAGGTCCAGCTCTAGGTGGTACGTCTCCTTCGAGGAACCGCGGCCATTAAGCTGAATGCTTTCCAGCACACGCGCTTCCCAGGGGTGTTTGCGCGAATAAACAGTAGCAGCAGGTTCGGCTTTTACCGCAGCTGGTGCGCTTGCGGTAGGGGCAGCGGCACTAGCAGGAGCCGGGGCCGGTGCAAACTCGCTGGCAATCTTGCTGAGCACGTCTTCAATCCACTGTTCAGCAGAAGTTTCGTAGTCGACGTCGCAATCTACGCGGTTTAGGATGCGCTGCCCACCTAGCTCGGCTAGGCGCTCATCGAAATCGCGGCCAGTTTTGCAGAACTCCACGTAGCTTTTGTCGCCCAACGCCAGCACCGAGTAGCGCAGTTCCGGCAGTTTCGGCGCCCGCTTGCTCGACAAAAATTGGTGCAGTTCTTCAGCCGACACGGGTGGGTCGCCCTCCCCTTGCGTGCTCACCACTACCAGCATTAGCTTCTCCTGGGCTAGGTTGCGGGTGGCGTAGTCGTTCATGTCTTTCACCTCTACTTTCAGGCCGCGGCCCGTAGCTGCATCGGCGAGCTGCTTCGCTACTTTTTTGCTGTTACCCGTTTGGGAGCCAAACAGAACGGTAATGGTAGGCACGGGTGCGGCAGCCGGAGCAGCAGCTGCCGGAGCTACGGCCGCTTGCGGCTGCGCCCCACCGGTAGTCGCCGAGTAGCGACCGTAGAAATAGCCGCTCAGCCACAGCAGTTGTTGCTCGGTCAGGTTGCCCGAGAGTTGCTGAAGCGTTGCGTCGTCGAGGCCCGCGGGAAGAGTTGTGCCTTGTAAAGATGTCATGTTTGTTTATGGGAATTCTTTCTACGGATTTGGCGGCTGGTGTTATTACTCCAGCCGCCAACCCTTAGATTGAGAAAGCTAGGGCGCCGGGTTCTGCTTCGGTAAATAACTCGGGGTCAGTGGCTTCAATTAGCCCAGCAGCGACTGTGTTGCCGGTTTGCTCATCTACTAGGATGAAAGAACCTGAGTCACGGTTCTGGCGGTACGGATCGGCCACGATAGGCGCGGCCGTTTTTAAGCGCACCCGCACGATGTCGTTGAGCTTGGCTTCGTCGGTGGCTACGTGGGTGAAAGTCTGCACGTCGATCTTATACAGAATGGTGGGCAGCGAAGCCTTCACCAGTGCCGAGTGATGCTGCAGCAAGAACTTCCGACCAGCGCGCAGGGGCGCTTCGGCCATCCAGCACAGTGTTGCTTCCAACTCGCGCGTGATGTGCGGCACCTGCTTCGCGGGCACGATAGAGTCGCCGCGGCTGATGTCAATGTCGTCGGCTAGCCGAATAACGACTCCCAGCGGCGCCACAGCGCTTTCAACTTCCTGCTGGTTGATTTCAATGGCTTCGATGCTGGTTTCAATACCCGAAGGCAGCACCGTTACTTTGTCGCCCTTGCGGTACGCGCCACTTTGGATGCGCCCCGCATAGCCGCGGTAGTCAGGCAGCTCATTTGTTTGAGGGCGAATAACATACTGCACCTGAAAACGCGATTCGTGCGCGTCGGCTTCCTGGGTAGTCGGTACGCTTTCGAGGTATTCCAGCAAGCTAGGTCCGTCGTACCACGCAAGGTGGGCTGAGCGCTCCACAATGTTGTCGCCGTGTAAGGCGCTGAGCGGAATAGCCTTTACACCGGATACGCGGAGCTGCTTGGTAACTTCGGCGTAGTCAGCTACAATCTTATCGAACACCTCTTGGCTGTGGCCCACCAAGTCCATCTTGTTCACGGCCAGTACAAAGTGCCGAATGCCAAGCAGTGCGGCCACCATGGAGTGACGGCGAGTTTGCTCAATCACGCCCAAGCGCGCATCCACCAGCACGATGGCTAGGTCGGCGTTCGAGGCGCCCGTCACCATGTTGCGGGTATACTGCACGTGGCCAGGCGCATCGGTGATGATAAACTTGCGACGCGGCGTAGTGAAGTACTTGTACGCCACGTCGATGGTGATGCCTTGTTCGCGCTCGGCGCGCAAGCCATCGGTGAGCAGGGCTAGGTCAACGGTGCCGTGTACAGTCGGCTTGTTTTCAAGCGCCGCCAGAATATCTAGTGATACGGAGTCACTATCATACAGCAGGCGCCCGATGAGCGTGCTTTTGCCGTCGTCAACGCTGCCGCAAGTAATAAAACGAAGTAAATCCATGAGGAGGTGAAATTGTGAGCTTGTGAAATTGTGAGTTTATCGTGCAGGTGAAGCGTGCTATGGTATTCGCAACTCCACCTTTCACAACTTCACCACTTTAGAAATAGCCGTTGCGCTTACGGTCTTCCATTCCGGCTTCCGAGATGTTATCGTCAAGACGGGTAGCACCCCGCTCGCTGACTTTCGCCAGCAGCAGATCTTCAATAATATCGTCGATGGTGCTAGCATCGCTCTCCACCGCAGCTGTGCAAGTCGAGTCGCCCACGGTGCGGTAGCGTACTTGGCGCTTTACTATTTCGTCGTTTTCGTCTAGCTGTAGGTGCTCGCTTAGCCCGAGCAACTGGCCGCTTGGTAGCACTACACAGGTGCGCTCGTGGCCGAAGTAGATGCTAGGTAGCGGAATGTTTTCGCGCTGAATATAGCGCCACACGTCTAGCTCCGTCCAGTTGGAAATGGGGAATACGCGCACGTTTTCACCCTTCTGAATTTTGCCGTTATAGATATTCCACAGCTCGGGGCGCTGGCGCTTGGGGTCCCACTGACCAAACTCGTCGCGCACCGAGAAAATGCGCTCTTTGGCGCGAGCTTTTTCCTCATCGCGGCGGGCTCCACCGATGCAGGCATCAAACTCAAATTCTTCGATTACGTCCAGCAACGTGTAGGTCTGCAAGGGGTTGCGGCTCGGAAACTTGCCGGTCGCGTCGCGCAGACCGCGCTGCTTGATGGTATCTTCTACTTTACGCACGATGAGCTTTTCGCCCAGCCGAGCAGCTAGCTCGTCGCGGTAGGCTAGTACCTCGGGGAAGTTGTGGCCCGTATCTACGTGCACCAATGGGAAGGGAAACCGACCCGGACGGAAAGCCTTTTCGGCCAAACGCGTCAGCACAATGGAATCTTTACCACCCGAAAACAGCAGCGCGGGCCGTTCAAACTGCCCTGCCACTTCCCGCATAATGTGGATTGCTTCGGCTTCCAGGCGGTCGAGGTAATCTAAATGAGAGGTACTCATAAATAAGCTGTTACTGTCAAAAGAGGAGTTGTCATTTCGAGTATTCTGCGTCTCAAGCAGAGACGAGAAATCTGAGTAAAACCTAGGTAGTATCCTAGATTCCTCATCTCTGCTTGAGACGCAGAATGCTCGGAATGACAAAAGAGGCGTTAGTTGATAGGCTCGGGGCTGGTGCTGGTAATCGGCTCTACCACCGGATCTGGACCGTCGTGGGTGCCGTGGGTATGCAGGCCGCACTCCTTAGCCGATTGATCTTCCCACCACCAGCGGCCGGCACGGAAATCTTCGCCGGGCTGAATGGCACGGGTGCAAGGGGCGCAGCCGATGCTTACGAAACCTTGCTTGTGTAGTGGGTTCACCGGAATACCCTGCTCGCGCACGTAGTCCCAGCACTGGTCCCACGTCCAGTCGAACAGCGGGTGCACTTTGATCAGCTGGTGCCCTTCATCCCACTCCACGTTGTGCATACCCTGGCGGTTAGCCGACTGCTCGGCGCGGATGCCCGTGAACCACAAGTGCTGCCCCGCCAGTGCCCGGTTTAGGGGCTCTACTTTGCGGATGTAGCAGCATTCTTTGCGATTCTCCACACTTTCGTAGAAGCTGTTTGGCCCTTTTTTGAGCATCAACTCCTGCACGCTCTGCTGATTGGGAAAGTACGTTTCAATTGGCTTTTCGTACTTCAGCAAGGTCTTGTTCCAGGTAGAATAGGTTTCCTGGAAGTTGCGGGCCGTGTCAAGCGTGAAGACCTTCACTGGCAAATCATTGGTGAAAATCAGATGGCTAATAATCTGGTCTTCAATACCGAACGACGTGGAGAAAACAGCTTTACCGGGATAAAGGGAAGCGGCGTAGGTAAGTATTTCGACAGCACTACGTCCGGCTAGTTCTTGGCGCAGGTCGTTGACCCGGTCCTCAGATGGTAGTTGCATAGGAGAAAAATTCAAGGATGGTGGAGGATGAACTCCGGCTTAGGGCAGTAGGATCAGCGGGTCGGCGGAAACGTCAGCCGAGGGCGAGCGGCTACTGCGGTACGTTGCGTATGACGTGCGAAGTCATTACCAACGTGCTAAACCAAGAAAAAGGAGAAAAGATGCGTAAAACGTTAGCAGCAACCCATAAGCCCGACCATGCACATGCCACAACATCCATGCTGTACGGATGCAGAAGTGGAAGGACAGACGGCGGGGTTAAGCGAAGATTTCACGGCTGTGTTGTTTTTATATAATCAGGACTTGGCACCGTTCCGGACGCTCCGGGGGTTGTCGGCGTTTCGTCGAGCCTGTCTCTCCACGCCTCTGTATAAAAACAATCCTTTTGTCAGAAAGATTGAATGGCACAAAAGTAATAGCCATTTTTGAATAATCATAACGTCTATTTTTCTGCGTTAACTAGTTAAGTTTCTTATAAAAGCAGCGTTCAGTCGTCTTTTTATCAATACTAACGGTCATTAGTTGCCATTTAGCTAGGTTCTCGCCGTACCTTCGCGCGGTTTTTACGCTGCTACACCCGCATGTCTTTCACGCTGCCGACGAAGCTAGTTGCTCGTCCTACTCCTTTCTATTACTACGACCTAGCCCTGCTAGAGCAAACTCTTACGACTCTTCAACAAGCGGCCCAACCGCGTGACTTTCACGTGCATTACGCTCTGAAAGCTAACGCTAACCTGCCCGTCTTGGAGCGCATCCGGCAGCATGGCCTAGGGGCTGACTGCGTGAGCGGCGGCGAGGTGCAGCGCGCTCTTGACGCCGGTTTTGCCCCGGAAGATGTTGTTTTTGCTGGTGTTGGGAAGTCAGACGTGGAGCTGAACCTAGCTTTGGCCGCCGATATCTGGTGCTTCAACGTAGAATCGGTGGAGGAGCTAACGGTGCTGAATGAGCTAGCCGGCGCCCAAAACCGCCGCGCCCGCGTGGCTATTCGCGTCAACCCCAACGTGGACGCGCACACGCACCACTACATCACTACTGGTCTAGAAGCCAACAAGTTTGGTATTAGCGTTTCCGATCTACCGGACGTGGTAGCGCAACTGCCGGCGCTAGCGAACCTAGAACTAGTCGGCTTGCACGCACACATTGGCTCGCAGATCACCAACCTGAGCGTCTTCGGCGAGCTAAGCCAGAAGCTAAACGAGTTGCAAAATTGGCTGTACGACCTAGGTTACTCCCTCCCCCACCTCAATGTGGGCGGCGGCCTCGGCATCGACTACCAAACGCCCGACGCCAACCCCATTCCCGACTTCGAAACGTATTTCCGCACCTTCGAGCAGCACCTTATCCGCCGTCCTGGCCAGAAGGTGCACATGGAGCTAGGTCGCGCCATCGTCGCGCAGTGCGGTACGCTCATCAGCCGGGTGCTCTTCGTGAAGCGCAGCCAGCAGACGCAGTTTGCTATCCTCGATGCGGGCCTCACCGAACTGATCCGCCCGGCCCTTTACGGCAGCCACCACCACATTCAGAACCTCAGCAGCGCAGGCGCCGTGCAGCCCTACGACGTAGTTGGCCCCATCTGCGAATCGTCGGACCGCTTCGGCCAGGAGGTACTGCTCCCCGTAACTAAGCGCGGCGACCTTATCGCCCTGCGCTCGGCCGGTGCTTACGGCGAGGTGATGTCGTCGCACTATAACCTGCGGGAGAAGGCAGCGGCGTATTATTCCTGAACCACGGATTCGGTCGGATTATTCGGATTCCACGGATTTTGTAGCCGACTTCATGGTATAGAAAAGCAAAGAGGCAGCCTGGGTAGGCTGCCTCTTGTTATTTTGGAAGTTACGCTCCGTGCAGGGCCGTCCACAAAATCCGTGAAATCCGAATAATCCGACCGAATCCGTGGTTCAGAGTTACCAATAGACCGTCCACTTGCCGAGGGTTTCGTGCTGGGTGAAGTAGCGCAGCATCCACTTGCGCTCTTCCTTTAGTTCACCTTTTACCAGCAAGGCGGGGTGTCGGAGGAGTAAGCTACCGAGGTAAGGCTCTTGGCGCGAGTCGGGGAGCGTGATGAGGTTGCGGCGCCAAGTTTCATCAGCTTCAAACTGGGTTTCGCGGTGCAGGTTTTCGTTACCATCGTAGAGGGAGACGGGCAACTTGCCTAGCTCGAACGCCAGGGACGGTAGCAGTTCATTGTAGACTAACACGGTGCGATTAGCTAGCTGATGTTGGCGCAGAAAATCGGCCAAGGGTCGGCTGCCGTTGAAGGCTAGCTCGTTTTGATCCATAATGGGCTTAGCGGTGATGAGCAGCGCGGCCGTAAACACTACCGTGGCGACCAAAATGCGCGGTGCAATGCGTACCTGGTCCCAAAGCGTGAGGGTAAGGACCATGACTACTACGCCGGCCGCCGGCCACAGCACTGTCAGGGGGTTGATTTCCAAGGAAATGCGCGGGAATGCCGTCAGAAGCACCGGCAGCAAGCACAGCACCGCCAGCAAAAAGCCATACAGCGCCACGATGCCCACGTACCAGCGAAACAGCACGGCGTCGGTGAGGCGACCTAGGTAGTACACCGTCAGCAAAGCCACGCCGGGAAAGATAGGCAGTACATAGAGCAGCAGCTTCGACTTCGAGATGGAGAAGAAAATAAGCGGCACCACTACCCAGAAAATGAGCACGTTGCGCCACTGCTGCGGCACCTCGCGCCAAGGCGTGCGCACGGCGCGGCTGATCAGCGCCACCGACCACGGCAGGCTCGTAGCCGGCGCCAGCACCACGTAAAACCACCACGGTTTGGCCCGGTTGAAGGTCGCGGCGTTGGCGAAGCGCTCCACGGTATGCTCAAATAAGAAATAGCGTATGAAGGCTGGGTTTTCGGCCACTAAGTACAAATACCAGCTCAGCCCCACCAATACGAACAGCACTATGCCGAGGGCATGGTGCTTCGTGAAAGGCCGCCGGGCTTGGTCCTGCCTGAAATAGAAGCTGATAACGGCCATTAGCGGCAACACAAAACCGACAGGGCCTTTGGTC
>Ga0325401_1002229_pt1 | contig 17091 bp, 13 predicted proteins | sample PopdelMetagenome_FD_205666 | JGI IMG/M metagenome (GOLD analysis project Ga0325401, IMG submission 205666) | Populus deltoides microbial communities from Bellville, Georgia, United States - Xylem-PdKOR-R2 | ecosystem: Host-associated > Plants > Phyllosphere > Stem > Wood/Secondary xylem | place...
TTATGAAATTCAAACTTTAATTTGAATCATTTAAGGATTAAGAAGACTACTTTGAGCATTTATGGGTATGAAATTGCATTCAAAGTAAGATTTAATCAAGGTTTTGTACAAATTCAATGGGCCAAAATGATAAAAGTTAAGACTTAAGGACTCAAACAATAAATCTCTTAAAGTCTAAGCACCAACTTGACATTTCCCTCTCCGCCATTCACATGTGTTTGCTCGTACGCATAAGTTTCAAAGATGCTTTGCTTTCTTAATCACAAAGATACATCAAAGCACATATAATAATATAAAAATAATTAAATAAACCAAAATCAAAGGTGAGAGATTTTCCTTTCATTTTCTTTTCTTTTCTTTTTGAATGGTGAGAATTTTTTTCATTTTAAAGAAAAAAGAAAGACAACTTTTTTTTTTTTCTTGTTTCTTGAAAGATTCCTTCGAGTGGGTCTAGGCATAAAAATCATAGCCGTAAGACCTCCTCGGGGTTGATTGAGGCAAAGTCTGAATCACGGAGTAGAAATTTTGAAACTTAAAAAAAATTAATATAATACTGTTTTTAAAAAAATAAAATTCTTCAAGAGTTATAAATCAGCAAGTCAAATTCATATTTTTGTCCGATTACTCAATTTTTTTCCTTCCTCTATTTCTTTTCAATCCAGGATAGTGGCTGGAATTCGGATTAACTTATCGTACAGGTCCGAACTTCACAACTATAATAAAAACAGAGCCAACACATAGAGAGAGAATCCAGCTAAAAGTTTTCTAAGAAAGAGGAAACGAAAAAAAAAAGAGGTGAAAACATGATTCTCGATCTGACAGATTCAGATTTCTAGGCTTGAGTTGCTATGTTTTTAAGAATTCATTTCCTTTCATTGTCTTTGGTTTTCTCTCATTCCCATTTCCTTCCTTCAGGTTTTTCTGTTCCTTTTCTTTCTCTCTTTGCATCTTACATGAGAAATATTCTCTTTTTAGTTCTTGAGTTTGAGATTCAGATTTAGACCAGCCCCATTCATTAATTCTCAAGAAAAAAAGCCCCCCATTTGTTTATTTAATTAAATTTAGCAACCATTTCGTTGAATTCTCTCCCATTTCTATTTTTCTTTGGTTTCTTTTTGTAAGGTTGATTCATAATTTACTGGAAAAAAGGGCGAAAGGGAAAGAAATTTATTCAGATTTGGTGTATTTACTGTATTTTTTTTAGCTTGGCATTGGAATTTTTATTGCTTGAATTACAATCTATGTTTCGTTTTGTTTTAATTTGAATTTTAGTGGGTGTTCTTGGGTGTGATTTAGATTTCTGTTTATTCAAACAAGTTCATTTGTTTTTTATGAATTCCAATTCTAATTATTTTTTCTTTTGTTCTAACATTTGGTGGGACTTTTTAGTTTGTTAAGTTTGTGAATTAACTTCAAGACAACAACTATACGATGATTTATGTTAAATCACAATGTTTGTTTTGGTAACTGACTTCAATTGTTGTCTCAACTTATGCAGGGTTTGTGTCTCTAGATACTCTCTCTATCTCCAATACTCTCTCCTCAAGATTGGAATAGCATAACAAAAAGAGAGGAGAGTGGGAGAATGGAGTATGAGAGCAGCAGTTCGATTTGGGATGGGGTGTATTACTACCCACATCTGTTTGGTGGACTAATGCTAACAGCTGCTTTGCTTGGATTATCAACTAGTTATTTTGGTGGACTTGGGTTCTCTTCTTTGCCTTATATGTGGTCTGATCTGGGAATTTTTCATAAAAGGAAGTGTCAGAAGAAGCGAATTCGGGTTTACATGGATGGTTGTTTTGATCTTATGCATTATGGACATGCCAATGCTTTGAGGCAAGCTAAGGCTTTAGGAGATGAATTGGTGGTTGGTGTTGTTAGTGATGAGGAGATTGTTGCCAATAAGGGCCCTCCTGTTTTATCCATGGAAGAGAGGTATTTTAGTGCATTGCTCCTTTCATTTTTTATTTTTTTTCCCATTGATTTGTTTTATGTGTTTTTTTTATAAATGGCTGGACATGTTTCTTTCAGTTGAAGTGTTCTTATTTTTTTGTTGTGTTTTAATTTTACAAACGAAGTCATGGGATCAGAATCTGTTAATTGCAATACATTTTACTGAATTATGTGGAATAAATTTGCCAAATCTTGCTGGACTAGTAATGGAACTGGTCAAAGTTTATGACGTCGATTGCAAAGTGAGCTATGTACTTCTTGAGGGCGACATATCAGTTTGTTTATGACATTATCATCTGTGTTCATTTAGTTGTTATTGCAACGGACTATAAAACATGAATAAGATGAAATATCTGTAGTTAGGCCAATTTTCTCTGGCAATATATTAACTGGACTCTACATGTTCCACATGTTCATTATTCTCAGGCTGGCCCTTGTCAGTGGATTAAAGTGGGTGGATGAAGTCATAGCCGATGCTCCTTATGCCATTACAGAGAAATTCATGAACAGTCTCTTCAATGAGCATAAGATTGATTATATCATACATGGTGATGATCCTTGCTTGCTTCCTGATGGAACTGATGCCTATGCCTTGGCCAAGAAAGCTGGGCGTTATAAGCAGATTAAGCGTACAGAAGGTGTCTCCAGCACCGATATTGTAGGTACTATAACTTCTCTTGATCAATCTCTGAAATTGTTGGACAATAGTCAAAAAATTGATTGGTTAGAAAAAACTAACATGACATTAACTATATGTTTGGGGCTATCAGTGAATATACTGTACTTTTTTTTAGTTGAGTGCATGTCATCAGTACAAGTGTTTGATCCCTTGCCCATACTTTCATCCTTTACACTTATAAAGATAACTTTCTTGTTTTATTTTTGTTTCTAATTACAGCTCAACTTATTAATGTAGGTAGAATACTTTCTTCTTTGAAGGATACAAAAGCTTGTGAAAATCACGATGATTCATCATCTTTGCCTGGCATTGCTCTTAAAGGAAGTCAATCCAACAGTGCCCATATATCTCAATTTCTACCAACATCCCGGCGAATTGTGCAATTTTCAAATGGCAAGGTATCACATGTTTGCTTTTCATAAATATCTTATGAAGTCAGTAAAGCATGAGTTTGTGACCACTAACTGGAAATAATTATATATGGCATCTTTGATCCTCCAATCAAAATATTTTTTTAGCATATATTTCCATACCTGCATTTCTTGTTTGGAACTAAAAGGGAAATTGAGGTGCTAATCAGATATCCTGTGCATGATTTGAGGGAAAAGGGGGCATACAATTAAAAATTTTCCTCTTTTCATCAGTGTATGTGGACCTTATTTGATCGAATGACTCTGTGCATTGCATGTTATCTTAGGGACCAGGACCAAATGCTCGTGTTGTCTACATCGATGGAGCGTTTGATCTCTTCCATGCTGGACATGTGGAGGTATCATTAATCATCAATGATTTACTGTCATCATTCTTTGCAATGATTCTTGCAATTCCATCACAATAAAAAAGCTGTGATTGTATCTCATTGCCATGCCAAAGTTTGTGGCTCCAACATCACTGCATATTTTTGTGGACTGTAGTTCTATTGGGCATCAGCTTAGTGCTTTTCAACATGGCACTGTAGGTATACATGGCTCAATGCCATCCACTCAAATATCTGCCTTGCATGACACAGTGAAACTTGATGATTGCTCAAATTGACAATTCCAGCACTCTGGACTGGGTTACTATAACTTCTGGTGTTTATTTCTGATAGCAAAAGCAAACATGATTGGATCAGAGTTAATCCTTTTCAAGTCTGCATCCAGTAGAATGGTTTGTCAAACTTGTTCAACAGATTTAATGTCACTGTGGCTATCTGGGGAAGCAGCTTTATCTGATTCATTAATTGTTTTATGGTGTGATTGGTTAGCTTTTGGTTTTCAAGACCCTGAATCCCTTGTTGGTTATCCCAGTAGATGCATGATGCACCCATCCATAGTATATATGCCATACAAAATGCTCTGTTTCCTTTATCGCTAAAAGCCAACCATATATGTAAATTTGTTGAGAAATTTTTTCCCTCTTATATTTTTCCTTGCTCAGATTCTCAGGAGTGCTAGGCAGCTTGGAGATTTTCTGCTGGTTGGGATCCACACTGACCAGATTGTAAGGTATATATATCAATTTGCTTTTGATGCTTGATTTTACTTGTGTACATTGTACATTAGCACACTTGATATCAGCAATTTTTGCACTTACAGATGTTTGAATGCATCAGATAAGACTTGTATCTGCACTTTCTTGTGTCAGTACAGCAGAATATAATGAAACAAAATGCTGTTTTGCGCAGTGAACATAGAGGGAAAGGTCACCCAATTATGCATCTGCATGAACGTAGTCTTAGTGTGCTGGCCTGCCGCTATGTTGATGAAGTCATCATTGGTGCACCTTGGGAAGTTACAAAAGACATGGTATTTTAATTGTTGCTATAATTCTATGTACTTTGATATGAGAGTTTTAAACAGATAATGGTTTATTGTTAATGCATCACAGATGCTCGTACAGAGATGGGGTTAATGCATGCTGAATGAAGAAATTTGTTGGGATTTTGAAATTACTTGGGCTTTAGCTTTAACAAGAAGGTTTTTCTGTGTAATTGCTTTATGTGTTGAAGGATTCAGGTTGATCCTTATTTTTACAAATGGTTGTTGAAGTATATGCTTGATCTTAGAAAGTTCAAATGTCATTGGAACCTAAACAATCCTTTGCCAAGCTTATGAACAACAGAAATAGTTCTTGGAGTCATGTAATCAACATCAATTTAACTGAAGTATATGGTATGATTTCAAAGATTAATTCTGAACTATGAGTAAAGTGATTCTAACGAAAAGCATAGACTGAATTGGTGTCTTTAGCCAAAATGTTGCTCCCTTCTTCTCTAGAGTAGTTTCAGTTCTTTAAACATCCACCTTTAACATACACCTTCCACTGAGGTTTCAAACTGACACCTTCCTGAGTTTCTATTATTAACTGATGTAGTTTTGGATCTGTTTATCAACCTATTAATGTTGAGGCATGGTACATTTTTGAATGACCATTGTTGTATGATTTCTTAACCATGACATATTCCTTTATTTGCATGATCAGGTCACAACTTTTAACATCACCTTGGTTGTGCATGGGACAGTAGCAGAGAACAACTCCTTGTTGGCTGTAAGCTTAATTCTTCGATTTCCCTGATTGAATCCCTTTTTTCTCATGCAACTTCTATGTGCTTAGGCAATTGGAAAATTGAAAAAAAAAAAAACGTTTTGCTTCATGTAGGGAGAACCTGATCCGTATGCAGTTCCAAAGAGCATGAGAATTTTCCGGATGCTTGACAGCCCTAAAACTATAACAACCACTTCAGTGGCGCAAAGGATAGTTGCCAATCACGAGGCTTACGTGGTAGTTCTAAGCTTCTCACTCTTGCTTTACTTGAATGAGTTCAATGTGATTTGTGTTTTCCTTTTAGATTGACATTCCAATTGTGCATTTCGTGTCAACTGTCGTCCATTCTTTGCACCACTACATTTTATGAAATTGCCTGGAAAAAACTAACCAGATGGCATTGAGCACTGCTTAATTCACTCATTGAATGGTCCTGACCAGCGGGATTCACTAATCCAATTTCTCACATGGTACCGTGTGGTTGAACTGGTGAATTACAATCTCTGAGTCGAACTGGTGAGCTACAGTCAGTAAATCCAGATTTCTTGAAGGCATTGTCAAGTTTTTTTCAGCTGTGAATGAGTAGCTATTCATTTTCTTCGTTAAGGGCATAAATAGTTACTGTTCAAATTCTGAATTTTTTCATTCTGGTATTCAAGTCTGGGATCCAATGTCCTTATTTGATTACTTGCCTTGAGTATTCTTCCTTTTACGATGTCATTTGATTTCCTGCTCATTATACCTCACAAATAAGTTCACTGTAAACGATTTTTTGGATAGTAGCATTGTATTCACAGGGTAGTATATCATGCAATGATGTTTTGCTTCTGACTAACCCTAAACTTCAATGCAGAAACGTAATGCCAAGAAGGCAGAAAATGAGAAAAAGTACTACGCAGAGAAGGTATATGTATCAGGAGATTAAGCAGAGATCCAGTTCCACCACATAGATGGTTTCGTACAGTTATTTATGCCATGCAGGGGCAACCTTAACCATCACAGAGACTTCCAATCAGCAGATATACATGACAGTCCCATAATTTTTGTTCTGGCGGTTGGGGACGACAATTAGATGGATGTTGAAGGCCCTCTCGGGAGGCTGTGGACGCCTCATTTTATTTTATTTCTTATTTGTTGTAACTTACTTTCAGAATAGAACTGAACCCTCAATAATGACACTGTTGAAACAGTTAATCACTTGGGCCTTCTCTCTTTACATCCTTTTCCAGGTGGCGTATTATTTTTGCTGTACAATGTGATGCCTAATCTTAGATCAAATGGATACAGTACCAAAAACTAATACAAATCGATGCTCCTAAACTTTCTCAGGGCAGAAAACCAATCAAACTCCTCCTCATCTCTGCTGCGTATCATAATGCACCGAATGGAGGTTTGAAATTGATGTTCCAAGTTTATTTTGAAGTTTGAGCTTTTCTGGTTCACTCAACCAACAAAAAGGGAAGGAGTTGCTTACAGCAATTGGATTTGCTTCAAGAGTGAATGGCTGGATGCACTACGGATTTTTTAGCTTTTTATCAGTATTAAGCAAACTGAACAAGCTATGATCAACTCCAATGGAAAACACCAATCCAACTCGAAACATAAACCTAGAAGAACACAAGAAACTCCAGACCATTAACATTTTACTATTTCATCTCAACTTCCGTTCTACAATAAGCTTGTCATCCAGAAAAGAAACCCTCACAACCTCATCATAACTGTCAGTTCCCGAAGAACCAAAACAAAGTGGGTCCCCAAAACAGCAAAGAAAACAAGAGGAACACTTTCTAATAGTCTCCTCACGCCCCCCATCATATACATTCTTCATTCCCCAATCCAACAATGCTTTCATTGCACTCCAGAGAACAAAACTTACAAAAAATGGAGTCCAGTGCTAAAACCAACAAGCCCACTTTACGGGAGCCAAGTAACAGGAGTTGAGTTGGGATTTTGAGGAATCTGCGGCACCAAGCAATGCTGTTGCTGCCACTGAGGGAGGCCATCACTCCCTGCTCTTATTCCACCAAATCCAAATGCCTGGTTCCCTTGTGCTTGTCCTAGCCCTACACTTCCACTATAATTTTGATCATTATTGTCTTCTTCAATATCCATTGCTGCTTCTCCCATTTCTTCAGAATCCATCAGCTCAGTTTGTGGCACACTAGCATTACTATACATTATTTCTTGCAAAAAAGCAGGCTGAGTTTGAGAAGGAACCCAAGGCACAACAGCCATGCTATTATCCCTTCTTGCCCCTGCCTCCTCCTCCTCTTCTTCAACAGATCTTACTCCACCAGATTGGCTTGACCATAGAAATTGATCTGCATAAACAGAAATTATCCAGTTTTAGCCACAACCCATCATTTTTAAACCCTCAAATTCCACTCCTAGACAAAAATCACAAAACTCATCAAAGAAATTAGCTCAATCACTTACTTCTGAAGCCAGAAATGATGTTGGAATCAAGAGAAACAGAGAAATTATTAGGAGAACGATGCAGCAAGTGAAGGTTATTAACAGGCTTGAATAAAACAATAGCCCTCTCTTCGTTATCAGAAGATGCTGATGATGATTCTGGCATGACCAATTCCTCTATCTGCACTCCCTGGTTCTTCCTCTGCAAATTGCTAATCAAACCACAGTCTCCTTCTTCTTCACCGAACTCACCCGGCATCATTGATCCCTCTTCTTCCTCTATAATCGTCGGCAGCTCAGCATCCTAACACAAAACCGACACAAACCACAAAATTGATGAATATTTTCTCAAGAAATCTCGAGTTTTTTTTTTAACAAAAAGATAGAAAGGGAGTGGAATAGTACCAGAACGAGACGGCGAGTCTTGCGAGCAGGAGCGGAAAGGGAGAAATCGGAGAAATCATCACTGACTTCATCCACTTCTTTTCTCTTCAATATCTTCAACGAAGAAGAAGATGACGACGACGACGACAAGTATGGAGCAACTCCATCCATTGTTTGTGAGTCTTTAGATTGATTTTGTGCTTTGTACGCAAAGCGTTTGATGTTTTGTTGCTTTGTTTTTTTTTTATTATTATTATGCTATAAGAGAGGAGAAACAGTGTTTATGGAGATATTTCCTGGGGGCTCTGGAGATGTCCAGAGAGAACTGAGAAGAAAAGAAAGCACCTTTTTTTGTTGTTATTTACGGTTTCGCCCTTCTTAGTCGGTTGTTGTCTTTTATCGTACATGGCTTTAAAAATTAAAACCGATACCCGAAGCAAAGCCCGGTTTTATATATGGTAGATTTAGCTCGGTTAATTTATTTTTTTAAAAAAAATAATAATATTATTAAAAAATATTGTTTTATTAAAAAAGAAAAATGTCAATACTGACTTTGAATTTAAAACAGATTTTATAGGATTCTTGTTATATTAACCGCGTGATGTCGCGGGTTATTTTTTTTTATAAAAAATATAAAAAAACTAAGATTTAAAAGTTTTAGCTTTTTTTGCAAAGCTATACCCAAAAGTTTTGGGTTTGACTACAATGCATAATCTAAAAGTAATATTTATAATATTAATAATAACATTAAACTTGCATGATCCAAGTTTAAGTGAGTCTGACTGCAACACCAAACCCAAGAATATTGAATGTGGATCTGGCTATAAGGTCGTGTCATAAAAGTGTGATAATTAAATAGATTAATTAAAAAGAAAAAAACAAAGAAAAAACCCAACAGGAAGAAAAAAAACTAATGAAAAAAAGAAAAAACTCTGAATTAATTGGGTTAACCCTTACCAGGTTAACCCGTAAAACCTAGGATTCGCGTTATGAAAGTTTGATAACTAAATAGAAAAAAAAAATTGACAGGTTTACCCAGATTTAACTGGGTTAACCCATCAAATCAAGTTAACCCGTTAAGCCCAGGATACCTGTCATGAAAATCTGATAATTAAACAGAAAGAAATTTAACATCAACAAACTAAACTAAACGAAAAAAATTAATTAAAAAGAAAAAAATCCGGGTTAACTCGTCAAACCAGGTTAACCCATCAAACCCGGGATCCGTATCATGAAAATCTGATAACTAAATAAAAAAAGTTTAACATTAACAAACTAAATCAAAAAAAAATCATTTAAAAAAACAAAAAAAATAAAGACTATTCTATAATATAATATAATATAATAATTACAATAATATAATATATTAATAAGTGAAAGATGTGGGGAAGCTACGGTGTTTTCTCCACATCTTTTAGAGTATTACTTAATATTAGGTTTTTGGAACAATATATTTTTTATTTAATTTAAAACCTAATCTGTATGCATTTGAAAAAATAGCAACAACTATCAGCAATATTAAAAATAAATTCGGACCAAGAGATTTATTTTCCCTGTGGTCTTAAGTTTGAACCCTATGATTGCTAATATAATAATCACTAGAAACTTACATGGTCGTTAACTTCAGGGCCCGTGGAATTAGTCGAGATACACGCAAACTAACCCGGACACCCATATTAATAAATAAAAAAAATCAACCAATAACAAAGAAATTCAAGCATATGGAAGTTGAAATGATCAAACAAATCCAGGCTTGGTTGCCTTCAAAAAGATTCTTGTCAGCTTTGTATAAACATTATCTGCTGTGAACAAATCACAAGCTAGTTGCAATGAAAATTCTTCAAAACTTTCATATGCCAACTTCTAAACCATCTCTAAGCAAACAAACAGCTTCTAGGGGAAACATTCATTGCCCCAAACTATATCTGACATACAACTAAACTTCTTTTCATTTCTTTCATGGCTTCTTTGAACTTTCATACAATACAAGTTACATACAAAGTGGCTGGTTCTGGGTTTGGAGAGCTAAGCATTCTCGACGGGCAAGAGTACGAGGATGATAGAAGAATAACTGAGCATAGGATACAGATTGGCCTCCAGGAAGTGAGAATACTGTTTCATTGCTGTGTCCCTTTCAGGTAAGTCACCAGAAAGGAAATCGAATGGTGCAGGCTTGCCAGTGTCTACCAGGGGCTCCCATCTGTATGCTGGCCGTTCTGGGAGTGTGATGGTAACTGGCAAATGGCTAGCATTGAAGGCCATGTAGATCTCGCGCTTCACTGAGTCAATCTGGCTCAAACCATAACAAGAAGTGGTAATTAATCAAGAGCAAGGCACCCATAATTGAAGATAAGATGAGGAACATTGACGCATAAACTGGTTTGAGGGAGTAAAAAGGCAAGAGTGTGTGATACAAAGAAGGTTGTGATCAAACACAGAAACAGTATTCATAATCCGCTCATTCTGGGGGTAAAAGTCACAGCTGGTACAACCTATGATTTATATGGAAACCTTGGAAGAGTAGGAATCATTTCAGTAATCATTCCTTGTTTCATCTTCCTCCCATGTCATTGGTTGTGTTTATTTTCACAAGCCTCGCCTTTGGGATCTAATAAGTTCAACTTAAGGCCATCAAGCACATGTTTGTTGCTATCAGCCAATATTAATATCTTCTTTTTTCTTGCTCAATCACATCTCCAGCATGTCTCACAAGAAATGACATGCTAGTTGCGGTGAGAAAGCATACCAGTGTAAAGGCCACAAAACGGCTTGTTTCTGACCAATCTGGTGTTCCAGGAGCATGGCCATGCCATTGCAGCCTCTCTGCTGTTGGGAAGTCATTCAAGCCAAGGGACTCACATTCACTGCAAGTTGACTACTCATATAAGATGGAACTTGGGAGACAAACGGGAGAGCAGAATGGCAAACTGCATAAGAAGAGTTCACATCAAGCATATACTCACTGGCGGAACTTGGTCATGAGGCGGCAAAATCTAAAGAAGTCTGATGAGGATTCTTCCTTCTTATCCCACCAGAAATAGTTGATCTGCATTGTAGCAGACAAATAGTGAACATAATCAATGGTAGGATTCAAATGAGGATCTGGTCAGTGTCTGGGTGTGGAAAGTTACACAGTTGTCATGGCAATATGTATTGTTGTTGCCCCCTTTTGTGTGACCATATTCATCACCCATGTGTATCATTGGAACACCCTGGTCAGAAAAAAGAAGTCTCAGTTGTGAAACCACCAAGCTAAAAGATTTGTAGATGCAAGAACAAGAGTAGAATTTGACCCTTACTTGAGAAACCATAAGACACAGAAAGAAATTTCGCATTTGCCGTTTTCGCAATTTCTTCACTGAAATGCTGGCTAATTCACCCTCCTATGAAATCATTTTGAAGGAAAAAAAATGAATCCACATAAACCATGACATGCTTCAATAATCTAATGCTACTACTTGGGAAAACAATGATTGCTATCACAAAACTTGAGAACAAGAGTTTAAGTAACACAACCAGTTGTCTTGCAAAATTTAATCATTTTGTCATGCTGCTCACATAATAGTTAATACGGCAAGAAATGAATGCTTAATTCAATGAGAATTATGCATGCGAGTTAAACAAATTATAGTGGTCTCTGCATGCCCTAAACCTCATATACTGGTGAATTCCACATAAATTATATGAGACATGGCTCAGACAAAACACAAGAACAAGCATTAAGGACTCTAGATAAAAAGCATAGTGTACTTTTCTCAGAGTAAATACCTGTCCACAATTCCAGCTATTGTTGTGATTTTCTCCATCATTGTTGTCTTCTCCATTTGCCAAGTTATGCTTCTCGTTATATGTCACTAAATCAGCCAAAGTAAAACCATCGTGTGCACATACAAAGTTAATGCTGTTCCATGGTTTCCTTCCTCCTTCCTGATCCATTGATTCATTTAGAAAGCACAAATTACAGTAGCATGCTTAAATGGATCATAGAGCAGAGCATGCTCCAGGCATTAGAATCTATCTTATGTTGCATCAAATGTCAATGTCAGGCTAGTCCATATTTAGTAGATTTCCCATTGGACATTCCAGCACATATATCATTATATATCAGCCAAGTATGGTGAGTGCATTGAATGGTTCCGGTAACTAGACCAAGAATATATGAGTGCTGGTACACTTCATGAAATTGGTTACATGAAGAAGACATTTGAAATAAGAGGTCAAGAAGTAGTAGTTAATTACATTCAGTCCTTGTCTCTTTTCATGTCATATAATCATATTTGTCTACCCAATTTTATCATATAAATCATTTCTCATTCTATAAATAGTGCTGTACAAGTTTGCCATTCGAGTACAAAAGCAAAAAAGAAATTGCACAAATGAATAAAGGAAAAGGCTCAAAATAGCATACAATATTAAAACTATCCAATAAAATGTTGACAGACATGAGACCAGGGCACAGAGAGACTAAAGACACACCTGGTATAAACCTGGGCTCCCACAAAGGCATTCAGCAAAAGCCCCAGAAAAACCATCTGTACCCTTAATGAACTGCCGCACAATGTCTCGATACTAGAAGAAAAAAAGTAGATTTTAAATCAAAACAGGCAGAAACCCCATAGGAATAGAAGTGAAAATGCAATAGTTGCTAAACCATTTCTTCTTTTTTCTCTCTTAATAACAAGGTGAAAAGGACAGAAGGGGTATCATAGACTGCTGGTGCATTTGGGTATTCATGCAGCATCGCATTGAGAACACGGAGTCACCAGTTGGAATGATAGAATTGGCAATGTAAAATTCACACTAACCTTTCCATTCCATTCTGACCAAATATGCCAATGAGGAAACATGCCAACTTGATACAATCCTCCGGCATCCCATGCTTCAGCTATAAGCTACTCAAGACATTATAAGAGAATTTAAACCGATGCAGTGAGCTTCACTGATCAGAGAACACTTCCAGGGGAGCATGGAGAAAGAAATCAAAGAAAAGTACCTTAACATCACGGAGTATGGGATCATTACTCATCATTTCAATCAATGGTGGGCTGCCAAGAGGAGTACCAGTTGTCACCAAGTCGCCTTCTATTGGACTCCCAAAAACATTAACTGCATCCCAGAGACTGGTCAAGAAAAGAAAAGGTTCATCAGCATAAAAACTGAAACATCCGGTCTTCAACACAAATGAACAAGAATATGATCTGGGTGACAAATTGGCTACAACCTGCTACTTCGAGTCGTTATAGAAGCAAGGTCAAAGCGGAAGCCATCTACATGCATCTCAATCACCCAATATCTGAAAGACAGAAATGAATTAGAGAACTGCTCACACCACAGTTGAGGAGGAAATGCATTTAAAGAATAACAAATGTGAGAGAAACCCACAGTGCAAACAAATAAAAAATAAAAGCAACCAATCAAGAATGACATGATGAATAATGATAAAGCATACATGTCATTAAGAGCTGGCATGCAATCCTCTCACCCACAGACACAGGAGGGATGAAAAAAAAGGGCTCTCGATATAAGCCATTTGGTGAAAAGCATTATCAACTGAAAAAAGTAAAATAAACTTTGGATTTTAGGAAACTCCTTCAATCTAGCCCCTGAGGCTATTTCAATGGTATCATAGACCTTCAGGCATCTGAATTTATTTAACAGCGAATTGAACCTCGAACACCCTTGAATAAGAGCAAACAAAGAAGTCTAGAATGCCTCACCACAAAAACCTCACGTGCAATGAAATCCTTATTCTTATGCTAGTGATGGGTGTTTAAAAAGCTGAAGGTGCACCAAAACACAACATTTTCAAGGAGCCTAGGCATAAAGCTGCAATAAACAATAACATGTGATCTAATTAACTCATAGTTTAAGCCAAGGTTTTTTCTTATGTCCGAAACAAAATTCAAGGGATGAGTTGCAATCAAGAAACATAACAATGCCAATAAATATCACTCTTCCTAGTTTGTCCATTTTGCTTTTTCACATCAGCCATAAATTGTCATGCAACAGAATGCTTGCAATTGAATGTGTTCTCACAACCTGTATAAATTTGCTTTTTCAGAATAGACAACTCATGTGCATCTACCTTAAGCAGTCCAAAATAAATTGACGCACAAAAGGATGGTTGCAATTGAATGTGTTCCCACAACCTGAATAATTATAGAACTCTCCCTGTAATAGCATAAAGTAAAACTTAGCTCACAACAATCACATGAGTATTAGAATATCGCACCATAAATCTGAACAAATTGAAATACAGACAATCTTGGGATATCAGAAGCATGTTTTTCTTCCACAAGAAGAAATTAACGTCTAGCAGCTACATGTCAGTATCTTTTTCTAACATATTTCAAAATTTTATCTAAGACAAGAATTGAATTGCTTTAACATCAAGAACTATACCTTAGGAGCAAGCATGTAATAGACACTATTATCAACTCCTTTGAAAGATAGAATGGGACCTCTCTCATTTCCTTCTGCTGTGTGATTGAAAACAACATCCATGAACACCTGCTCGAGTAAAATCAGAAACTAATATTCAGAAAAGCTCACCAAAGACATGCTATATCATAGTGCAGCAAGTTGTCACCTCAATTCCTCGTTTATGTGCTTCTCTAACTAGAAGCTTGAATTCATTAATTGCATCATGGCCACAGTTACGTGTGCCAGCAGATGAGTATCTTGTCATAGGAGAAAAGTAATTGACAGTAGAATACCCCCAAAAATTAACCCTGGAGAGGAACTAATGCATAAGCATCATAAGAAATGTAATGCACCATTACGTTGTTTCTAAAATTCTAAAGTTCATGAAGTTGAAAGCATCATCATATTTCATCATTTACCAAGTAGGAATCATCAATATCATCATTTTATTTTTGGATGGGCGAAAGAAACAGTTATGAGAGACACGGAAAAATTACAAAAAGGGAGAATAAGGTAGACATCTGTAATGTCACCATGATTTATCATTTTTAATAAACTAAAAAATCTTTGACCAGTAAGCTTTCAGATGCGACAGGCAAAGAAGAATCTTTTCAGAGATCTTTATGAACTCCAAATATGAAATTTTCCATACCAGGACCATTTAGGAGCTTGTTCAGTTCTATAAAAGACAACATAGATCTTCTAGAAAATACTCATGACCAAATAATCTTGGATAATACAGCAATGAAAGTTACTGGCAAGAGGGAAATTATCGTACTTATAATCACCCAAGACAGAATTGTAATCGTAATACTCAAGCTCATTGAATTCATGGCATGGCATTAACTCTATGCAGTTGACACCAAGTTCCTGAAAAATCAGTAAATGGTTAATAAGAGCATGCAGCTAAAGATTATTCATGATCACACAATCTCCGGTGGCTTCAATAAAACAAAAACAGCTTCAGCAACGCATTAGAAATTTAATATATCTGGAGGATCGTACAAAAGGGATGATTCAAAATGCAATACATGAAGAATTTCCAAGTCCATTACTTTGTTATAATCAAAAACAACCAAAATGAGGATTATATGCAATTATGAATGAAGTTTTTTCTTATAACAAATACCGAGAACTGCTCACAAGATAATAACAGAAGTGCTCCAAACATACCTTCAAATGATCAAGCTTCTCCACTACACCAAGGTATGTACCAGGGAATTCAGTCCTACTTGATTCATGCTGTGTAAACCCACGAACATGCATTTCATATAGTATTAGATCTCTCTGTGGATACTTCAACAGCGAATCTCCCTCCCAATCAAACTGAAAACATAAAACGGCCAAATACATATACTAAACTTAGAGCAACAGTCAAAAAAAGTGGTATGAAACAGATACCAAAATACAAGTGGAAGTCATTTTCAAATTTGGCAGATTTTCTGCCTTCAAGAGAGTCTATAATAATACAATTCCACGCTAATAAGATAGTCAAATTGCATGATACCTTTGGTTAAATAAGGCATCCCAATTATACACATAAAGGAAGAGAATTAAGCCTCAAATACCTTATCATCTGCAGTTGGTATCATGCAGGCCATTTGAGGCCAGCAATTATCATCAGACCCTAAAACACCAAAATCCCCTCTGCTAATGACTGCCTAGACAAATGAATAATTTATCAGAGTTCATAGTTATTTGCTTATAACTAAACTAAAAGCAAAACGTTATGAACAATACCAAATGAATAAAAGGTAAGGGAAGAAACTAACTTTTGCATAAGGGTCCAATACAATCTGAGAGGGATCATAGTAATGTCCTTCTTCAGGAGAAAAGCTGCCATCAAACTTGTACCCATAGAGCATATCTTTAAAATCTCCTTTCAAATGCACATGCCAAACATCCCCAGTCTTGTTGGTCAAAGGATCAAGAAAAAACTGCTCAGTCACTCTATTCTGCATCAACAAATGGCAACAATAATCATTCGGGATACCCTCAAAAGGGCACAATATTAAGCATTGAACCATGAAAACAACTACCCAAAAAGACACCACTGCTATAGCCATGTTAAACTAGCCTCTACTATTTATTCACTGCCAAAACTCATTAAGAATGTGAACTTCAAATCAAGAATCAAAAGGGTAGTCTCCAACTCCACAAAACTGTGAACTTTTAAAGCAATTATAAACCTATAATCAAGAATCAAAATTGGTTTCCATCACCATTAAAAATATGAACTTTAGACAAACAACTAAGCAACTATCAACAGCCAAGAAAGGGTTTTGAATATCAACCAACCTCAGGCAAATCAGAGAGAGAAATCAAGCAAAGAGTAGCAGAAACTGCATTGGCAGAAAATATAGCGAAATTGACACCACCATCACGAACTGTGGCACCAAATGGTGCAGGATGGCCTTCAAAAACCTGAAACTTTCTCAATTTAGGCCCCTCCTCCTCCACCACCACAGCTGTATCCACCCCATCTCTTGCTGCTTTAATGGAAATCGATGCCGTTGAATTACTAAAAAGGTTACTGCCAAAGTTTTCTAAATTGGAAGTGACATTTCTTTTCAAAAGACAGAATTTTGGGGTACTTCGGAACTGGGAAATGAATTTGAGGACATGTACTGAGTGTGAAGTAGAGTGAAGTAAGTTCATATTTTGCAGCCAGAGAGAGAGCTGTTGCTGTTGCTGCTGCTGCTGCTGCT
>Ga0325401_1002230_pt1 | contig 17086 bp, 4 predicted proteins | sample PopdelMetagenome_FD_205666 | JGI IMG/M metagenome (GOLD analysis project Ga0325401, IMG submission 205666) | Populus deltoides microbial communities from Bellville, Georgia, United States - Xylem-PdKOR-R2 | ecosystem: Host-associated > Plants > Phyllosphere > Stem > Wood/Secondary xylem | place...
GGCTTTAAACTTACAAAAGTAAATTTCCTTATGTTCGGTGAATTAAACTACTAGTTCTCCTGTAAAAGCTCGATCTCCTTTAATTTTTAACCTTATCTTTCTTTTATAATGAAAATAAAAATGAAATGCATTTTATGAGTAAATTATATAACTTTGAGTGTGTGATGTAAGGATGGTCATCTTAGACAATTACTTTCATTTCAATAATTATACTTGTTTTCAAGTCTTTTCTTCTTCTTATTCATCATTTAAAAGAAAAAAGAAAAAACATTGACCGATTATAGCTAGAATTAATTATATATGTTAATGGCAGTATCATTTGCGGGGCATCCAAGTGATCATTGTGAACCTTTTATTTGTTTCTCTACTTGCTACTAGGTGAGTTCTTGTACAAATTCTTCTTTTATATGTCATCGAATTGTATTTTTCATGGAATTGCCGCTTTATCTCACAATTGTTTATAATGCTAGTTTTAATCCATCTAAACTATGTTGTTTTAACATTTCTCCTCTTTTTAGCATAAAGTTTTTCTTTAGAAGGACTGTAACGAATTAGTTTAATATTTCTCTCAATGAAATTCATATAGATACATGCATAACTCTTTAGATTAATTATATTTGTGGTGGGAAGTGATCAACAGGGAGCTGGCATCATCTGTGCAGCCATTCAAGTGTTCATCGTGAACCTTTCATTCGTTCGTTCCTCTCTTCTTTATCAGGTAAGTCCTTGTACAAATTCTTCTTGTTTTTTTTTTTTTTGTTGTTTTCTTTATGTTATGTATTCTGCCTTAATTAATATCTCATACAATGCATTAATTTCTTATAGGAATTGCATTATAATGATTGATGTTTAAATAGAATAAAATACACATGTAAAGCGGCATAAGATCTTACTTTAAGAGATTCATTATATAGTTTTAACTTTATATTATGTTAATTTTTCAATTTTTAAACTAAATTAATGATTGCCTAAGTTTTCAACCATGGTTGATTTATGGTCAGCCGAGAAAAAATACACATAAAAGTTACATTCTCACTTCGAGAAATTTACTAAATTAAGCACTGTCACACCCGACATCGCGACAACTGTAAAAAATAATCTCGATTGGAAAAGAAAAAATATCTGACATCTTTTTTTAGGTGAAATGTCTTGTTTAAGGAGTCGCCACCTAGTATTATGGTCACTAGGAACCCGAATTGGTCAACAGAGATTCTATGGTACGAGACTGGTTACGTAAAAGGGAAGATATTATCCCCACTTAAACGTTTTGATTGAGGCAGACTGCATTGTTGGTTTTTTCTTAAATTGCTAAACATTTATTAGCTTATGCTATGATGATTTGCTTATAATATTCCTGACTCTGGCGCCAGTGAATATTTAATCCTGAATACTTCTAACTCTGGCGTTGGTAAATATTCTATCATGAATAATTCCAACTTTGGCGTTGGTAAAAAAATCCACCACGAATAATTCCAACTCTGTCGTTGGTAAAAATTCCAGCTAAAAACAAATTAGTATATTTTTTTATTCCTGATCCTGATATCAATGAATAAATTGATAAAATACATTTTTTTCTAAGACATGCAAAATTTCTATTTCTACACTTTCTATTTTGTTATTTTTATTTTATTTTATTTTATTTTTTTATTATTTTTTGGGGTTGGGCCCGACCTAGCCCGTACATGTTGGGCTGGACCAACCTGGTCACTGGCTCAAACCAGTGACCAGACCCAATAACAGGTGTGCATGACAGCGCACGCCTGCTACAGGGACAAAGGAATTGCAAAGTAAAATTCACTGCTACAGAAGCATATAAATTATAATTCACAGCTACTATAGCCAACGAATTATAATGCAAAAGTTACCGTAGCAAAGCAAATGAATTATAAGGCAAGGGAAAGTAGGGAATGAGAAAGAACTTACCTGATGCGGGGAGCCAAAGTCGAAGACGATGGTAATGGCGTACCTGAACAACGCTTCTGTGTTCTTTCCTTCTGCTTCCTCTCCTCTGTTTTAGTTTTCCTTTGCTTTCTGGACCTTTTTTTTCTTCTCTCCTCCGTTTGTTCCCCTGTGTTCTTCGTTCTTCTCTGTATGTTTCCTGTTGTTTTTCTGTTTATGCCTCTGTTCGTCCCCACCTCTGTCCGCGTCTGGCTTGTCTCTTCGTCTTCTGCGTCCTCCCCCTAGGTTCTGCCTTTTTTTTTTCTTCCCCCCGTTCTCCCCTGTCTCTCTGTTTTTTCTCCTTCTGTTTATGCCTCTGTTCGTCCCCACCTCTGTCCCCGTCTGGCTTGTCTCTCTGTTTTCTCTCTGAATAATCAAATAAAAAATCTCATAATTTTTTTTTGGAGATAGAAATTGCTAAGTTTTGAGTGCTACCTCTTCTCTAACTTTTTAATAACCCTATAATAGATCTCTTTAAAGGGGTGTTATGTTGTTTTACACAACTATATGTAGATGATGAGGCATTTTTTTTGTATTTATAAAACTTAACCCTAATTAATCACCGTAAATCATCACATTTTCACGGCAAAACATCATATATTTTATTTCTTGATAATTATTAAAAATGTATTCAATCAAGTCTCTAAGTAATTTTTTTATATTTAGAATTGTAATATATATGTTGTATAAATTACATTTTAATCTCTAAATTTCTAAAACTTATTTATAATCAAGTCATTATTTTACATTTCAATTTAATTTTTTACTAGTGATTCTTAACATGTGTGACATATTAGGTTTTTAATATATTATTTAAAATATAAATCATAATTCTAATTAATTAAAAAATGATTAGATCAATAAGCATGGTAAACTTCACAAGTTTTTTAACATTTAGGCTCAATTTCATATAGACATAACAATTGCACAAGTGTAACATGTATGACAATTCAATGTTCATATCTCATATCCATTTACTACCTCAATGGCAATATATGTAGTATGTAGGCTACCATAATTTCACGTAAAACAAGCTTTTTTCACATATCATGTGCTATTTTATCAACATAACATTTAGACCAAACACATATTTTACTTTAATAGAACAAATCATGATTCAATCTTTCACAAAGATATTTTTAACTAGTAATTATAATGTTTCCATTCAAAACTTAGGTTAGGACTCATAAATGAACTCTTAAAATCAACAAGCATTTAAAGAAATTCCTCATACATTAAAAAACATATAAATTAATATAATTTATTGATACTTATTAATTTAATCACTCAATTTATGATTTAGTATTTTTCGTTTACTTATTAATTTAATCACTCAATTTATGATTTAGTATTTTTCGTTTACTCTCTCTCCTTCTCTCCCTTCCTTTCTTTTCTAACCTCACATTCTATCTTGGGTTTTTTTTATTCTAACAATTCTATTGAATTAAGCTCTAATACTCCGTAATTTATTCTTGGAATACATGATTGGCTCTCTTTTAGGTTCAAAAAATGCAAAAAGATATGTAGTTACTACTGGAAATTTTGTAGGACAACATGACATCTACTTAATTGCCATTCATTGTTATACTTCATCTACTTAAGTTGATAATTGTATTTTGAACCTTCTTTTCTTTATTTCTTTGGCTTTTATCCTTTGATTTTCTCTAATCTTACATTATTCTAAAGTAATCATCAATTATATTGTAAATGCAAATTTTAGGGTGTTATAAAAATATAATAGTCTTCATATAAAATAACCTAGTAACCTTAATACCCTAAAATTAGTACAATTATTATTTACACAACTATCACAATAGTCTTTTCATATGCATATGGAATCTCTTCGTACGGAATCCTTGTACGGTCAATGCACTTATCATTAAACAAAACTCAAATATTTGTACCTAGTATCCTTTATACCCTAATACATGAGAACAATTATTTTCTTTCATAATCTTTCTTAAAGAGAAAAACATAATATGTATTAGTATCAATAACTATGATTAATATATAGTCTCAATAGAGCATTAATCAGAAACATTTAAGGACAATGATTTAATGTAATAAAAACCTTTACAATTATAACAAATTTATAAATTTTTTTCCAAAATATTTTCATCTCAAGAATTTTATCTTTACTCCAGATTAATTAATAAAATTCAAATAAATATTAAAAATAAATAATTATTCTCTCTTTCTCACTCTTTATATATATATTGCTCGAATAAATCTAGTATCATATGCAATTGCCCAACCAGCTAAGAAGCATACGCAGTAACAATCTCTCACTTACATTAAATCAAACAACCATGTATTTGATACCATATAGCTACACATGAAGATCATACTTGTGATGGGATATCATCTTATAGTAGGACTTGTAAGATTCACTTTAGGAGGTAGTTATTCTATCTTTAAATCTTTTTTTTTATGATTTCTTCAATAAAATGGAATTACCTAGGTACGTATTTGAACCATTGATGAGACCTTAGTTTGTTTATTTATGTAATGGATCCATTATTATCACAAAAAAGGCTACTTAATAAATGATCTTAGAAACCATACATAGTTTAGTGATGGAATTCCTAATCCTAAAAACCTTTTTACAACTTTAGATGCAAAGATGTACTCATTTTAGTTGTACAATTTATTGTAATTTTTTATTTAGAAAATCTTTAACTCACAACACCACAATTCAAAAATATCAAGACTAGGATTTGTTATCATTAATATATGATTGAAGGCTATATGAGCTACCAGTTTAGCTTCTTTATAATTCATAAATATATTTTTAGCTCTTATAAAGTATTTAAAATTACTCTTTACTAATTTTTAACGATCTCCACGTAGATTAGATTGGTATCTACTCGTTATGCTCATTATGGTTAGAGCATAAGATACATAAATTGTATAAATAACATTACATATAAGATAAATCTTACAGTCAAGGCATACAAGATCTTTTCCATGTTATCTCTCACATTTTGTGTCTTAAAGATATATATTTTCGGAGAGATGCGTCCTAAGAAAAAACATGTTATTATTTTCTCTTAGATCCTTCTATGCTAAACCACTTTAGTACCGTGATCTATATATCCCTAATATTTGAATCTTCCATACTAAATCATTTTAACATCTTATTTATCTACATAGATTATAACAATCCAAGCAAACTCTTATATATCCTTAATATGCAAGTTACTTCTCTTACATTATTCATGAAAAAAATTCTTGGATAACCAAATCTTTATTATCTGGAGTAAAAATAAATATTCATTTCCTATCAATAATATGTCATCTATATATAATACTAGTAAAAAAAACTTAAAATACAAGGATCATTCATATTTTTTTATGAAACCAAACTATTATATTATCTCATCAAATGAATATTTTAACTCTTTCGGTCTATAAATGGATTTTTATAGCTTCCATACTTTATTTACAAATTCTTTAGATACAAAATTTTAGGAATGAAGTTTTGACATCGATTTGCTAAATCTTACAATCATGGTATGTAACTATAGCAAGTATAATCCATTCAAAATTTAGCATAACTATGGCAATAAGGTTTTTCATCAAAGTTAACCCCTTATCTTTGTTTATAACCTTCCATTTATATTATCATTTCAGGTAGATTAACCAAAGTCTATACTTGGCTGATGTACATGGAATTCATTTCGTATTTCATGGTCTCAATCTATTTCTTGGAATTAATATTAGGTATTGCTTCTATATAGTTCGTAGGATCATCAAGTATAAACAACTTGTCATTCTCAACTTCCATAAGAAGTCTTTATCTTATGGGTGCATGATGTGTCCTACTAGATCTAAGGAGTTTTTATATTTCTTGAGCTTCAGGTTGGATATAAAAGTTATAGGGTCAAGCTCATGTTCTATTTGGATATCATTTTGTAGTTCTCAAACTTCTATTTTCCTTAAACTACTCTTTTCAAGAACAAATTCTCTCTTTAAGAAGGCAACATGTTCTGAAATAATTTTTTTTCTCAACATAATGGTAGAAATAATATCCAGTGGTTTCTTTTAAATATTCTATAAAATAATATTTATCGTATTTAGCTCTTAGTTTTTCATATACAATCTACTTCATATAAGCATCACATCCCTAAATCTTACAATATGAGAGGTTTGGTATCCATTGCTCATCATGGATTGCACCATATTTAATAAGGTGTGATTTTTTCTTTTAAAGACCTGTTATGTTATGGTGTTCTAGGAGTAACCATCTAGAGAATTCCATTCTCTTTTATATAATCTTGAAGTTCTTGGCTCAAGTATTTGCCCCTTTAATTTGATCAAGTATCTTGATACTTTTTCCAATTTATTTTTTAAATTTATTTCTTAATTCTTTAAAGTTTTTAAATAATTCAGAATTGTGTTTTATCAAATATTTCCCCCTCAATAATAAATTTAAATCCATTCAAAGCTAAGTAGAAAATAGATAGAACATTTATAAAAAGTACTAAAATAAAATAATAATTATCAAGTTCTGATATTAGTCCACTTAGAAAGTTAAATAATAAGTTCCTATAATTAATTTAACAAATCTTGCATCATACCAACTTATAGGTTCAATTTTCCTTTATTCAATCATAAACATACTTGAAGTAGAAACTTCAGTAAGCTACTTAGCCTTCATAGTTGCAAGATACCCTTTGCAAGTCCTTCTCTAGTGACATTCTTTGCTAAAATGATGTTAAGCACCTTTATCTTTCTTGTTGCACGTGTGCGGCGTTGCGGCGATCGTCCACCCTCTCATGAAAATGTATTGGTCTATCTGGCAAGTATGGGGAGACAAAGAATTCTTGTCTCTTATCAATGGAAAATTTAAATGGAATTCGCCACCTAGTATTCTGGTCATTAGGAACCCTAACTGGTCTAAAAGATTGGGTATGGAAACTAGTTGCTTAAAGGAAAGGTATTAGCACCCCAACTACGCCCTACCTAAGGTAAGTTGCATTGTTTTGTTGTCTGATAAAATCTAAAGTCTTGTTGTGGTTTCTAATTGTCGATCTGTCTACGGTTTAAGAAAAGTTCTCCTCTATAAGGAGATCCTTATCTTATTCGGTAAAAACCTAACTGTTCTATATCATCAAAAGAAAATACCTTTTTAATATCAGGAATACGTTTTACGTATAAATTCGTAATCCTTGATACTAAAACAACACAAAATAATTTTTTTTTGGAATTTTTTCAATTTTAGCCAATGTTCTCTTGACTTTAATAAACTGGTTATTAAAGTCAAAATGCATGCTAAAACATTATTTTTTTGTGTATAAAAAACACAATATGATTTTTTTAGCTTTGAGACACTTGGCCATATGCACAAAAATATTGGACTTTTCTTTCTCAAATTGAATTTTCTTTGTCAATAAGGCTCTCATCAGTCAACAAAATACTGTTAAATTTCAATCTTTGTATTTTTGAACCTCCTCAACCAATTTTTAGTCATTTTCTAGGCGCTTTGGCATCATTTTTTCACTGTTATTATTTTTTTGGGTTTTTTCAAACATATATTTTTTTGATTTTTTTGTATTCTCTCTTTTTTTTGTACAGGGACCCAAAAATGGATTACAACATTTCTTTATACCTATAATTGGCTTATGTGCTTTTAATATAAGGACTACAAGACAAAGTCAACACTTAACTCATGGATCATGATAAAAAACAATTGACCTAATTTCTCAAAATAACCACTCATTTTTAAAACATGGGAGTTCACCGAGGACCCCTCTGTCATCTTAAAATGGAATAATTCTTAGAGGTCTTATACCTCTTACTCTTCATGGCTACATCAAATAACTCTTTAAGATACGTAATTATAATATGGGCATCTATATCTCATGTTATCTTTAAAGTTCAATTGACATGCTGACCTACATCACATATGTAGCTTACTTATCATTATTAATGTGACATTGTTATTTAATCCTAACATCCTTATTACGGACTTGCATAACATCCATGTTGGTTAAATCAATTCAACTTTCACATAAGGAAAAATTAAGACAATTTTTTTCTGCATAAGAAATTATGTTATCGACAATCGTCCTACACACATCTTATACTCGCATCTCAATCATAACACAATCACAATGAGTCAAACTCAATAATTTATTCAAAAACAAAATTATGACATTTTATCTACTCAATTTCTTCACATTTAACATGTATAATATAACAAATAAAAGAAGTATGCAAACATTTGAATTCCAAATACAAAATATTACAATCTAGCATTCCACACACAAAATACAAGGAGGACATTATTATGTTTTGGGTTACATGGTTGCTTAAAAACAAAATACATAGATAATTCTTAAATTCCTAGTTTATACAAAAGAAAACTAGAGGACCTAAATACTACTCCCGACATGAGTGGGAAGGACCAGCAATTCATAATTTTCAGAAAAAATAAAAAAAGAATACAATATAATAAAAAAGGCAAATTTACACAATACATCCACATATTTTTAATCACATACTAATTCATGCACAACTATTGCTTTTTGAAATTATTATTTTATCATCCATGATTATGTCCATATTTATCCTTCTTGGAAGCACCCATTATTTTTTGTTTTATAGACATTCCAAATTTTATCAAAAGCATCCAACATGCCACTTCTTCCCCATCCGGGAAGGTCATTATTGACACTAATGATCCTCATTAGTGTTGTCGCACGTGCTAGCGCAGCGTTGATGGTGATTTGTTGTTCATTCGTTTTGTTCTTGGGAGTTGCAACCTAGTATTTGGTTTAGGGCTACTAAGGAACTCGGGTGTATTGGTCTTGTCAGAGATTCATAGGTAAGGAACTGGTTGTAGTTAGGGAAGATATTAGCACCCCTAGCATACTCTACCTGAGGTAAGCTGCTTTGCAACTTGATGGGTTTAAAGGTTTTGCGATTGTCTTGTTAACAACTTTTTTATTTAATATTAGAAACACGTCTTATGTATAAGTACATGATTTTAAATATTAAAAGAAAACAAAACATTTTTTTGGTATTTTTTGAAATATTAGCCTAGTTCTCGTGATTTTAATAAACTTGTTATTAAAGCCGAAAATACATGCTAAGACATTTTTTTTTTGAAATTTTCTAAGTTGTATGAAACTACGTATGATTTTTTATTTTTATTTTTTATCTTTGAGAAACTTGACCATATACATGAAAATAAAGCATTTTTTTTTGTCTATATATATATATAATTTTTACAATGTTTCGATGAAAACCGGGTATTTTAATACCAACTTTGTATTTTTACAATATAAAAATACAAACCACAAAATAAATACACGAGAAAAAACCACAAATCTCTCTTTCCTTTTTTTTTTGGGCTGGATCCAGCTCGGCCCATGTGGTTAGGGTGGACCTGGCTAGGCAAACAAGAGGCATGCGTGAGCTTGCTCACGCGTGCATGCTTAATTACTATTCAAGTGAAATATAATCCACTTGAACAGTAAAGAGCAACAATTACTATTCAAGTACTTATGTAATTTAAATGCAAAGTGAAAGGAATTTATGAAACTTAACCATCTAGGTGGTGGCTCAGTGGTAAAAGCTTGGGACTAAGAGGTTTGCTCCCTCTGTGGTCTCAGGTTCGAGCCCTGTGGTTGCTCATATGATGGCCACTGGAGGCTTACATGGTCGTTAACTTCAAGGCTCGTGGGATTAGTCGAGGTGCGTGCAAGCTGACCCGGACACCCACGTTAAACTAAAAAAAAATGCAAAGTTAAAGGAATGTATGAAACTTACTTGGTAACTGAGACGGATGAACACGATGGCGCTAAAACTTTTGCGCAAGATCAGTGGTAACTGGTTCTAGAGACGACGAAGACGATGGGAACGCTGGTTTTGGTCTCTGTTTTATATATATGCTCTTTCCTTCTGCTGATGCTCTCTAGAGACAGCGACAACGATGGCGATGAAGGCATGGTGCACTGGTTGAATTAATGTTATTTCCTCTGTGTTTTCTTGTTTTCGACTCTGTTATTCCCTCTAGTTTTTATCTGCTCTCTTTTTTTCTACTCTCTTCTCCCCTGTACTCTCTCTTTCTCTCCTCTGTACTACCTCCCTTTCTCTCCTGTACTCTCCCCCTCTGTCTTTCTCTGTTTTTTCTCCAATCTCCTCTCTGTGATCTCTATGTTTTCCTTCTCCCTTCCTCTTTTTTTTTTTTCAGCCCGTACTCTCTCTTCTCCTCCTCTAGTGTTCGGTCCCTCCTCTGGCTTTTATAGCTAGAGAATGCATGCGTTTTCTTGATAATAAAGACATTCGGGATGCTATTGCAGGAGTAATGGTAATAGTCGATGATGGTAACAACATGCAAAGGGATAGTAGCCGTGAAACGTTCCCCATAACTGAAGCAATCTACTGCTTTTGCTGCTGAAATGGTTCCACTGCCTCTACTGCTGAAACAGCTTCGGAAGAAGGCAATGAATAGTGTTTTTAAAACGGCACCATTTTTGAATTCAAATGGATATGTTTTATTTGGTCATTGGAGTTTTGCAATTTTGTAATCAAATTCCCTGGTAAATTGTAATTGGATCCCTTAATTTTAGCACCCGTTATAAGATAGTCTTTGGTTTTTTATTTATGTGATTTGACCCTCAATTAATCAATAAACTTCTAATTTCTTCAATTTAGCCCCTGATTTAATCAATTTCAGCCCCTCTATTTATACGCCTTTTCTAGTTTGGTCCTTGGTTTTGGATTGTTTCAATCAAGTCTCTAATTGACCATCAAACTTTAATAATTATGCAATTAAGCCCCTGATTTGACCAAATCAACTCTTTAAAATTGTAATTTAACCTTGGAACTTTAATTTCTTCCAATAAAAACCTAAATTGACTTAAAAATCAATTTTTCTTGCAATCAAACCCTCCATAAATTCAATTAAACCTTAGATAAAATTTAATTGATTCCATAAACATCTGATTTTGGATATTTTTTCAAATTGAATTTTCTTTGTTAACAGGACTCTCATCAGTCAATGATATACTGTCAAATTTCAATATTTGCATTTTTGAACCTCCTCAACCAATTTTTAGCTATTTTTTTGGGCGCTTCGACATCTTTTCTCACTACTACATATTTTTTTTTATTTTCTAATTTTTTTTTACTCTTTTTTTGTATTTTCACCTTTTTGTGTGGGGATCCAAAAATGGGTAACAACAAGTGTCTTTTGCAGCCAATTCCAAAATCAACTAATCAAGTTTGTGGGACTATCAACACCAATGTAATCCATTGGTGTCAAACTATTTTTGGATTGAAATAGTTAATTTGTATTCCATATTACCTTGGAAATCCCCGAGTATGTCGATGTCAAGAATTATTGACATCATTAGCTTTCTCCTCAGGAAAGCTAATCAAGTTCCATGAGTTTGCTAATATCGATATCAACCACCAATATCATTAACTATTCTTAACCCGAATAGTTAATCAAGTCCAATACCTCTCCTCCTCAGTATTGGTCATGTCGATGTTAGCTAACATGACTAACATCATTAGCCTCCTTTATTTGGGTCCAGCTAATCAAATTCAAGGAACAATTATCTAGAAAAACTCATTAATTACTATTCATTCTCTCAAAAAGGACCCATAAATCAAATCTGATTTTTTAGTTCTCATTCACGTCGTTTTATCTTTTCCCCTTTAGGTCTTATCCATAGGCATAAGATTTATAATCTAAACAGATAACAAAAATCATTATTAACTAAGAAAGATATAGGTATAGAATACCTACCTTTTGCAGACACTTAATTCGCGTTCCCATGTTGTTGTTGCACACCTCCTACAATTCATCTTGAATCCATAAATACCCATCATTATTTCATACTTATTCACATTTTGTAGCATAATAACAACAAGGGTGATAATATCCATTTCTCTTTTACCATTAATTTTTTCACACGTACATTTCCCATTATTAACCTTTAGAATTTGGACTCATTAGCAGTAATCCATTGGCCATATCTCTTTTTGACTCTTCATGACTTACGGTACTTATCTACAAAATTCTCATAACATCAGAGTATCTCATTTTCTTTCGTTAGTAAACTTTCTGCTACACCTAAATCACTCCTAATTTTCATATGAAATCTCAAAACTCCCCCTCCCTCCTACTAAGTTTTACTTTGGCCAAACCTACCCAAAGGAACTAAGGTTCCTTCTTCTTCTTAGATGATGCATTTTTCTTTTTCTAGTTATCAATCACATTGCAACAACACATTCCAACCAATTTGCAAGGAAAATCATAAGTTCTTCTCCTCTCATTTTCCCCCTTAGTGGTCGGCCACCTTAAACCTCTTCTTCTTCTTTTTTATTTCATTACATCATTTCACATTCAAGGAAATCTATAGCACATTGAAAGGTCTAATTTCAAGTAATTTTGCATTTCCTCTAAATTTTATGTTTAAGAACCCTAATTCCTAATTCAAGAAAATTATGAATTTTTCAATCAAATTGAAGCTAATTTCATAGAAATTAAGATTAGAACTCCTTACTTGGAAGAAATCTAAGCTTTACTTCTTAAAAATTTGAAAAATCTTGGCTCCCTTCTCCTTCATGTAGCTGGCCGCCACTCCCTCCTTTTTCTTCACAATTCCCACACTTGTTTTCTTGTAATTTCTCTTATATAATGATGTTCTTCTCCTATAGGATTGTTTAGGACTTGAAATTTGTTAAACCTTGGTGTTTTTCTCTCCCAATTTGACTGAAGAAAATCTGAAATACCCCCCTCTATGGTGTATTTCTATTGGCCTTGGAAGAGAGAAGAAATGAGGTATTTATAGTCTCATTTCTTCTTAATTCTATTTTGGCCCCATTTTTACTCTTTTTCACTATTGAGCCCCCTTTTTATGTTCTTCAAAACTAATAAATTTTATTATTATTTTTTGTAATTGCATTATTTATGTATTTATTATTAAATTTTAAATTTTAATAAATTCACCCCTTTTTTGTATAATTTATTCTCGGGATTTCACAACATAAGTACCCAATTCTAACATCTTTTTTGTTTATTTGAGAAAAATTTTAATATAGTGATACATGTCCAAGAAATTTGGGGTTTATTAATTTAATTTGGGGTTTATTTTTAATATAAAAGTAATATTTTATATATGCAAAATCATATCCCCCCTAAATGCCCCATTATAATAAGGTAAAGGTTGCAGAGATGAAATTATAATTTTGTCTCTGAAAACACTAAACTAGATACATGAGCATAACAATAACTTTTCCCACATCTTCATCTTTTGCTACTGGTCGTGGGCACACTACCCATGTTGATGAAAATCACAAAAACAACAACTACCAAATAGCCTATGCATGCAGCCTGATGCAAGCGTGCAACCATCCCATCCATTTTTTTTTATTTAAGTTTGATGGATTCTGAAAAAAAAAAAAAAACTTTTTTTGGTTCGAGAAAGAGACATATTTTGGTATATAAACTTAATTCATAATTAATGTAAAAAACAATCAAAACATGCAATCAACAACCTTAATTATTTAACAATGACTTTAATATAGCTGATGAGTTTGCTAAAATACATAAACACAATAAAAATAATAATTTTAAAATTTTTATTTGAAGTCTCAAGAATCCCTTTAGATAGTCGAAGTTCGTATAGGGATTGATCGAAGACTACTTGAAGATTAATTATTCTTTTTAGATTTGATCAACTCTTCAAGGTCGGGTTATCACACATCACTAGTTTTTAAGATTGTCTAGTTTTCAATGATCCTAAAAAATCCATATGAATCACTAGATCAGAGATCTCATAAACCATGTTCTTCATAAAAATATAAAATATAACATTCTATTTATAAAAAAAAACTACAACCCTATAAAATTGATAAAATATCACTTTTCTGCTTGAAAAATATGATATCATTTTTTATATGATATAAAACATGTCATGTGATGATAAAAAAAAACAAATGCATGCTAAATCTTCATAATATAATAAATAAAAAAACTCGGCATTAAACATTGACATCATATTTTTTACAACATTTGATTTAAACTTATCTATCACAATATCAATATACCATTAAATAAGATCATTGGCTTATATATTTTCAAGACTAATAATATTTGCATACATTTAAAACTATAAATATAATTCCTTTTTTTTTTATCTTTCTCAGGATGTTCATAATAATGTTCTTTCAATTAGAAATAGTTTTTACCAAAACCTTCACAAAACATTATTTCCATCATTGTAATAATCATTTTCTATGACGTTTGAGATGCTAATTTTTATATTGATAATTTGTTTTTTGACAAATTCTTCTTTGTGTTAAACCAATATGGCTTTAAATTCCGTCATATCTACATGACATGATCAATGAACCATTCAAAAAATATAATTGCATATTTATAATGAATTATTACATTGAGCTTCCAAAAACATTCCAAAAAACTCACTTGGAAATGTGTTGAATGAAACTTCTATGCATTCTATCTTTTTGTTCATTTTTAAAACTTTAAACATTGAAATTATAAAGTATAATTTTCAATCAACCTAATATTAAAAGATAAAATTAAAAAAATAATTAAAAAAATAACCTGAATAAACACGGCTAACCTACAAAACTTGTAATACGAGTCAATATGAGACCATGATAACTCCATAGAAAATAAATCAAAATAAATTATGAAATCCAATAATGTTGGTGAATGAAATTAATTAAAAAAAAACTAAATCTGAAATAAATAAAAAAACATCCTAAAAAATATTGAAGACTATAGTGTTTACTGTTAATTGCTTAATCTTCGTATCATCTACGATTCCATACAAAAATGTAATAAATTAATGTAGTAAAATTCCTATTATCATTCTCTCTGTGCCTATTTTACTTGTAATGAATCATTCTCACAGTCGGCATCCTTATTTCTCTGATTTTCAGACTGTTGAAAAATGTCCATCGAAAATATTTGTGGATCCATTGTATCTAAGATAGCAGAACTCTCAGTGGAACCGGCAACTAGGCAGTTCCGTTACATGTTCTGTTTCAACAATTTTGTTGAAGAATTCAAAGAACGAAAGGAGAACCTTGCTTTAGCACTAGATGGTCTGCAAAAAGATGTCGAAGCTGCTGAAAGGAATGCTGAAGAAATTAACAAAGGTGTCAAAAAGTGGCTGAAAGATGCAAACAAAGAAATTGAAGGTGCGAAGCCTTTGGAAAGTGAAATAGAAAAAAATGGCAAATGCTTCATTTGGTGTCCAAACTGCATGCGACAATTCAAGTTCAGCAAGGCACTGGACAAGAAGTCGGAGACTTTGAGAGCACTTCAAGAAAATAGAAAAAAGTTTCCAACAGTGTCCCACAAAGCTCCTCTAGATCCCATAGAATTTCTTCCTTCAAAGGAATTCACATCCTCAGAATCCTCAAAAGAAGCTTTTGAACAGATTATGAAAGCTCTCATAGATGACAAAGTCAATATGATCGGACTGTGCGGCATGGGAGGGGTGGGTAAAACCACCCTGGTGAAAGAAGTAGGCAGGAGAGCCAAAGAGTTGCAGCTTTTTCCTGAAGTTTTGATGGCTGCGGTGTCCCAGAATCCAAATGTCACAGACATCCAGGATCAAATGGCAGATAAGTTAGGTCTGGATATTAAAGAAAAGAGCAAAGAAGGGAGAGCAGGTCGATTACGGCAGAGACTGAAGCAGGTGGAGAAGATGCTTATAATCCTGGATGATGTTTGGAAACATATTGACTTGAAAGAGATCGGGATCCCATTTGGTGATGATCACAGGGGTTGTAAAATTCTTCTAACAACACGTCTTCAAGGCATTTGTTCTTCCATGGAGTGCCAGAAAAAAGTGTATTTAAGAGTCTTATCTGAAGATGAAGCATTGGTTTTATTCAGAATCAATGCAGGTTTACGTGATGGCGACTCTACCTTGAAAAAAGTGGCAAGGGAGGTTGCGACAGAATGCCAAGGCTTGCCTATAGCACTTGTGACAGTGGGAAGGGCTCTAAGAGATAAATCTGCAGTCCAGTGGGAAGTAGCGTTTGAAGAGCTAAAAAACTCTAAATCATCGCTGCTTAGGGAACAAATTGACGAAATTGTATATGCCCGTCTAAAGTTGAGCTATGATTATTTGAAGCACAAGGAAACTAAGTTATGTTTCTTGCTGTGCTGTTTATTTCCAAAAGATTGCAACATTCCAATTGAGGACTTGACGAGATATGCAATTGGTTATGGGTTATATGAAGATGTGAAGTCCATTGATGATGCAAGGAAACAAGTTTATGCGGGTATCCAAGACCTCAAAGCTCATTCCATGCTGTTGGGCACTGAAACTGAAGAGCATGTGAAAATGCATTACTTGGTTCGTGATGTTGCTATTCAGATAGCATCATCATAATATGGATTCATGGTAAAGGCTGGAATTGGGTTGGATGAGTGGCCTAAGAGTATCAAAAGCTGTGAATGTTGTAAAACAATTTCGTTAATGGGCAATAAACTAGCAGAACTTCCTGAAGGATTGGTATGTCCACAGCTCAAAGTTCTATTATTAGAAGTGGGTGATGGTTTGAATGTTCCAGAGAGGTTTTTTGAAGGGATGAAAGAAATTGAAGTTTTGTCTATGAAGAGAGGGTGTTTGTCATTGCAATCACTCGAACTCTCAACGAAACTTCAATCGTTGGTGTTGATGGAGTGTGGATGTAAGGACCTCATTTGGTTGAGAAAGCTGCAGAGACTTAAGATTCTTGTTTTTATACGGTGCTTATCCATTGAAGAATTACCTGATGAAATAGGAGAGCTCAAGGAGTTAAGGTTGTTGGATGTGACAGGTTGTGAAAGGCTAAGAAGGATCCCTGTGAATTTGATTGGAAGGTTGAAGAAGTTAGAAGAATTGTTGACTGGGGAATACAGCTTTCAGGGATGGGAAGTTGTTCGGACAAGCACAGGAGGAGTGAATGCAAGCCTAAAAGAACTAAATTCGTTGTCTCAGTTGGCTGTATTATCATTGAAGATACCGAAGCTTGAATGCATTCCCGAAGATTTTGTTTTTCCCAGGTTGCTCAAATATGAAATAATATTAGGGAATGGGTATTCAGCAAAAGGATACCCAACCTCGACAAGATTATATTTGGGTGATACAAGCGCCACATC